>Ga0209295_1000483_pt1 | contig 18966 bp, 15 predicted proteins | sample Porto_5metaG_FD_187428 | JGI IMG/M metagenome (GOLD analysis project Ga0209295, IMG submission 187428) | Marine algal microbial communities from Porto, Portugal - Porto_5 metaG (SPAdes) (version 2) | ecosystem: Host-associated > Algae > Red algae > Unclassified | place: Portugal: Porto... | reverse complement strand
AAAGTAAATAAATTTGTGAAACAGTGTACTTAGTAGTAAGTCAAACTAATTATGATAAGTTCATTTGGCGAAATTTGTCCGATTACTTTGTTGGAGAACATCCAGCGTAGCTACGGCTATGCTGAACAACCTCCGCCTCGTACTCGAAAAAATTTCACTCAAAGCAACATATCATAATTAGATTGACTTACTATTAAGCAAAAAATAACAAAACAGTCAAATATGCGCCATATTTCTATGTTTAGCTACAAAAAACTGCCTTATTATTTTTTCAGTTTTCTATTGCTATGCTTTCTTGTGCAAACATCTCAAGCGCAAAGTATCAAGCGAATGTACACCACGCGAGTCAGCACGCCGCCGCAGATAGATGGATTGCTGAGTGATAAAGTGTGGACAAAGGCACGCCCTGCATCAGGCTTTGTGGAGTTCTTTCCGACGCCCGGCGACGATGCTGCGCAGGATACCGAAGTCCGTGTGTTATACGACGATAAAGCGATTTATATTTCAGCGATTTTAAATGAAAAAGATATTTCGCGCGTTGCGAAAGAGCTTTCTGTACGCGATGATATTTTGCTACAATCAGATATTTTTGAGGTTTTTATTGACCCTTATGGTACGGGGCAAGTTGCGTGGGGTTTTGGTGTTACGGCAGCCGGTGTGCAGGTCGATATGGCGATTACGCCCGAAAATGAAGAACTGGCGTATGGCAGGGTACGGCAGTCGCGCGTCCGTCCGATTTCTTTGGATAGCTATATGTCATCGGGGCGTAACGGCGAGCGGACTTACGAGGGCGTGACGATAGATGTGAAAGACGAACCACGCGTCGAAAGTGGGGGTATCGCTTGGGATGCTGTATGGGAAAGTGCCGTAAAGACGTATAAAAATGCGTGGACGGTAGAAATGAAAATCCCCTATTCTGCCTTGCGTTTTCCGGATAAAGATGTGCAATTGTGGGGGATTAATTTCAAAAGAACGACGGATAAAAATGATGAAACGTCGTTTTGGAACGAAGTCAATCCCGAAGTGGAGGGCTTTGTGAGCCAATTTGGTCGCTTGCATGGTATTCGTAAAATACAGCCGCCGGCACGGTTTTCATTTACGCCTTATGTGGTCACTCGCTCGGATTATATTCCTACGGGACGAGATACCAGTAATTGGGAATCAAGTCTTTCGGGGGGCGTGGATATAAAAGTAGGTATCAACGAAACGACAACCCTTGACTTTTCGCTAATTCCTGATTTTGGACAGGTTGTTTTTGATGATATTGTGCTAAATCTCGGTCCTTTTGAACAACGTTTTGACGAAAATCGCCCGTTTTTTACCGAAGGTTTTGAAATATTTGATAGAGGCGGTATATTTTATTCGCGGCGTATCGGCGAAGAACCAGTATATCGTCAGCTCTTAGAAGATGATGCCAATCTGCCACTCGGCGAACAAAATATCCTGACCCCTTCGCAAACCCTTACCAGAAATCCTATCAAATCACCCCTTATCAATGCCACCAAACTCACTTCTCGTAATCGAAAGGGCTTGGGGATTGGCTTTTTTAATGCAGTGACCGGACGTACATTTGCAGAGGCGCAGGAGGGCAATGGCGCGATTTTCAGGGAGATACCCACCGGACCGATGACGAATTATAATATCATTGTCCTTGACCAATTGTTGCTCAATAATTCGCATGTTAGTTTTACGAATACTAATGTGACACGTGGCGGTGGTACACGCGATACCATCGTCTCGCCGCTTACCAATGGCGGTTTTCGCGATGCGAATGTAACCGCACTCGAATACGCTTTATTTGATGATAATAATAGTTATGGAATCATCGGACGCGGGGCAATTAGCCAACTTTTTTTGCGAGATAGGGACGATAATCCGCGCGGACAAGGCGGTTTTGCTTATAATGTAAAAGGCGGAAAATTTAGCGGAAAACTACGGTATAGCATAGAGCGCGACCTCGAAAGCCGAACTTACGATGCCAATGATTTGGGCTTTTCTACGCAGAATCGCATCTTTCACAAAGGGAAAGTCGAGTACCGAGTTTTTGATTCTTTTATGGGCTTTTACGATTTTAATGTATACGCGGGTATCAATCACGAACAGCGTTTTGTGCCTTCGGCTTTTGCCAATTATTTTATTGACGCAGGGAGTTGGTGGACATTCAGCAATAACCTGAGTATGGGGCTTTTCGGAGAATATTTTCCGCGAGCATCCAAGGATTATTTTGAGTCGCGTCGGGAGGGGTTGCCTTTTATTATCCCCAAGAATTATGAAGCGAATACTTTCGTAGCCACCGATTTTGCCCGACCTTTTGCCTATCAATTCAATTTTGGTTATCGCGCCTACCCGGAGTGGGATGGACGGGCGATGCGATACGGCGGACTTGCCCGTTTGCGCTTCGGACGCGGATTGAATATACAGGGTAATCTGGATTATGTCACTCGCAAAAACGACTACGGATTTGCAGACGATGGTGCAGATGGCGCAGTCATCATAGGACTCCGCGACCGTCAGGAAATCACGACAGCAGTGACGGCAAATATCGTTTTTAGCCCCAAAATGGCTATCACCGCACGAGGTCGTCACTATTGGGCATTAGTCGACTATCAGGATTACTTCCAATTGCGACAAGACGGAACACTCCGCAGCACGACCTACGATGAGGACAATAATACAAGTTTTAATTTGTATAATATCGACCTGATTTATCGCTTTAGATTTGCGCCGGGCAGTGAGTTTAATATCATCTGGAAACGCACGCTGCAAAATGCCGATACCGAATTTACGTATAATTATCTCGACAATTGGGCGGTGCTAAATGACGATATTCAAGCAGATAACTTGTTCTCTGTCAGGTTTTTATATTATTTGGATTATTTGACGATTCAGAAGAGACGGCGGTGATTTTCATTTTATTAAAACATATTCTTCATCTTTGAATTGCCTAATACCAACCACTGCCGTAATTGACATCAATAAACCCAATATCAGTAAGCCCCATTCGCTGGTGGTTGGGATGTTTTCTATGGTCATACAATCGGTAGCAGTGAGGGTGATTGTGCTGGTACAATCGGGATTATTGGCGGTATCGTCATCGCTGAAGGTGAGGTTGAGTGTGCTACCTGCTGCAAGAGAATAGGCGAAGGCTGTGCCGTAAGTTTGTCCTGTATTGCCTTGATTATCAGACCATGTAGTGCCATTGGTTCCATTCACAACTACAGTGAAGGTGATGATATCGTCTGCTCCGAGTTCGGGTGTGGCGTTGTCGTTGCACATTTGTTCTACGATTTGGGCGGTGATTTCACAGACGGGTACGCAGGCGGCATTTGAGTTGGTAGCTTCGTTTGTGGTGATACATGCGAGTGCGGCATCTCCTACTGCTGTTGCATCTTCTACCGAACATTGTTGGTAGCCCGTATCGGTGCAAGTGATTTGGCTCGTGGCAGGGTCTATTGTGAGTGCCACCCAGCCGTTGTAGGTTTCGTTGATGCCATCCCCGTCGGGGTCGGCTTGGAATTGGACGGCGAGGTATTCGGTGGGGTTGGTATTTTGAAATGTAGTGGTGGTGTCAATGAATATACCCGAAGTGCTCGTATTGTATGTCACGGAACGGTAGGGTATCAAAAGCGCGCCCAATACTGCGGGTGTGCCATCGCAGGTCAGCCCAATATCACCAAGCGGGAAGCCCGGTCCTTCGACCCTACGAGTGAATGTACGGCGATAGGAAGTACCGAATGCCCGATATGTGCCGTTGGAGCCTAAAGTAACATTTTCGGGTACTAATGCCGCATTGCATACACTGCCGGAGGAGGCAAGCCCCACGATTGAATTGCCAACTGCGGGCTGTGCGTAAGCAATCGCGCCTTCTCGGGAGGAAGTAAAGGTGTAGGTAATTCGACGGACGTAGCGGTTGTAGTACAAGTATCCATAAGAGAAAGTAACGGTAGCTGCCGCCCCTTCAGGACATCCGACAGGGTAAAATACGCTCCCCGCAGGAATGACATTAGGACCGGAAGCTATCGGGAAATTAAAAAACTGGCTATTCGATGATGTAGTGGAAAATGAATTGGTATTGATGCCATTGACCGAATCCATACTGACTGTACTATTGTTGCGGACACTTGCAAAATCAAAGAAGCCCGTGCCAAAGTCATTATCCCGAATCCTGATACTATATACGCTGTAATATTCTCGACGAAAATAATGCTCCGTAGTATTCTGTACCAAAGAGACATCCGCAATACCATCGCCGTCAATGTCAATATCCAAAGGTGCGCCGGGTGCGGTACTGCCGCACTGTGCTGTTGCATCTGTAGTAGCTGTGAGCATAAATGCCGCCGCCAAGCTGCTGTATGAGCGGAGTTTTTGTTGTATGTTTTTGGCTTTCATTTTGTCGTATTTTATTTTGATGATGTAAATTACTCGACTACGCGGAAGCAGTAACTCGCATATCTATGAAATCTGCCATCGGGGTCTGCTAATCTCCATTCATTATAAAAAGGGTCTAAAGATTCATTTAGCAAGTGTATGTTATTATCTGCACTATCGTTGAGCTGTGCCCTAGCACTACTTGATTCTCCGGGACATTTATCTTCAAAATCTTGATATTCATCTATTGTAGCTAAAGATGAGATGAATGAGAAATAAAATAAACCCTTACTTTGAGGTATAATTTTATATGATAGCTCATAATTTCCGTTTTCGTACTTATACTCTCCAGAGTATGCTACACTACCACTGCCATAAATATACTCCTGAAAATCATATTCCGAGGGTATTAAAACCTCAAAATCAGATAATGCTGCTTCATTTGCGGTGGTATCTGAAATTTCTCTCATTTGCATTTCGGGGTAGAACTTGAAGTCAATAAGATTGTAATGTATTCCTGTTTTTCTTTCATAGACTTCATCCGAAAAGAAGGAAGTAATTGTGATTGTATCTCCTATTTGATAAGTCTCTTGTGCAGGTGACAGCGTTATGGGGAATTCAAAGACGTAGCCAGCAGGAATAGAACAGTTTCGTCCGCAAGAAGATAGTAAAATGATTATAGATAAAATTATTATACCTTTCATATCCGTTAATTTTTAGGGTTGGGATTATTATTTCCCAACCCTATTTTGGTGTAATATTTAGTTCTACATTAAGACTCTAAAAGAACTTGATTATCAGTTATTTATGTGTATTTTATTTGATTTCATTTAAATGGAAAATAAATACATTTAAATAATTCAAATTTAAAATACACACTGTACGAATTGGTTAGTTTTTGTAGTCGTCTTATTATTAAAAATTAACATTTAAGTCGCACTGATATAACTCTCTGAAGGTCAGTAAATCAAGAGTCTTAATGTAGAATTAGTAACTATTAAATAGCGCATTAACATCTGCTTGCGTGTTGGACGTACTGCCCAGATGATTGTTAATAAGTTCAATTCTATATTGATTGACCGTAGTAACATTATTATTCAAGCTGAAGTACATCTGTGAATTATTGAAACCATCAACATTATCAACTATAGCAGTACACCCGGCAGCTCTAGTATTACAAGCAGTGGTTGTACCTCCTGCGAACCGTGGAGGTTCTCCCACATCCACCAAATCATGATGTAGCCCTATAGGAACGTGGTTATTTACCTCATTCCATGATCGTTCAATAACTTCATTCCATGGACGTTGTTCATCTGTACTAATAGGATAAATTCTGTCAAGGTAGTCATGTGCCAAATACTCTGCCCAGGACTCTACTACAGCAATTCTTCCTGCATCAAATGAAAATTCATCTCCATGTGATCCGTTAGTGTTCCCATCATATTCGGCTGCTACTTCGGCGGTTATGACATCTGCCCAATAAAAATTCCCCAATAATTCATAATGTGAGGCATGCGCTATTTCGTGAAATGCAAGCTCTTTTAGTTCATCAGAACTTGCGTGGTCTATTCCGACATTTACATCAGGTACAACTGCTGCTACTATATGTGTCCATGGTATAATTGCGAGTAAGATACCAAAGGGAGAAACTATGAAATTGCCACCATCTGCTCCGTCGCCGAAGGCGTAAATCAACTGAGTAGTTCCGATAAAGTGCCTCATTGTAGCATAACCGCCACTTGAATTATAAGATACGTACATATCCAACCCATCGGGTGGAGGGTTGATGCCATCTTCCGCAGCAAAATCGTGAAACTCATGTAGTGCATTATTCGTTGTTGCTGCTCCCCAATACAAGTGAGTTGAAGATCCTTGGCTGATAGGATTGTCAGGTTCCCACATATGGTAATTGACGTTGATGTTATTGAAATTTGGTCCGTTTATCACGCCAACATAATCTCTGACGGCAATAGCCCACTGCCACAGTTTTGTTATATTATTTCTCACCCCTCTAATTTTAGCTCTATCATTTCTAAATTTCACCCACATCCAAGCCTTACCACGGTATCTATCATTTATTCTCCAGCATCCACAATCATTTGTCCATGTTTCATCTTCTGTAAACCATGTGTCCTTCATGATGATTTTTACACGTCTCACAGGCTCATAAGTATCAGTATTACCCGGTGTTGAAAGTTGCGTATCTTCTACCCGTACTCGTCCTGTGGGATTACGCTCATGTCCGTATGTAGCACAAGGATTGGTACAAGAGTTGTCAGTTGGTGGCGGCGGATCTGTATCGTTATCGTTATCCAATGTAAGGTTAGCAATACATTCATCATAAGCGATAAAATTACCTATGAACTGGTCGCAAGTGCATTGCGGATAGTTTGGGTCATCGATTTCACATATTGTAAATGACTGTGAGGTCTGCGTAGAAAGTCCGTCATACGTATTATTCGTCAATGCAAAAGCCTCCTGCACTAAATAGGTATCGTAAGGTGCAATATGCAGTGGTGCGAGTATCTCGTAAGCCACACTCGGAAATTGAAAATTCGGCGGTACTACGGCGTACAGTTCCGGAAATTCATCATCTGCCAAGTCCTGATAATAATCGCCCATCGTTACCACTTCGTGTGTGAGGGGGAAGTCATAGAAAGTCTCATCGGTATCATACATCGCTTCAATATCATCAAGGCTACTTGGAGTAAACTTGACATAGAGATTGGTAGTCGGTACCGGTCCGCCGAGGCGGCTGTCTGCGTATACATTGTCAGCAGCTTGGGTCATGTTGTCTACGGTGTAGGGATTGAGTCGGTCTTCGCCAAGTACGGTTTGTACAGGTGTTGCGGAGTGTGTTTGGTCATTGATATTAAACTCAATAGACGTGTCGGGTTCCGGTTCGGGGTCAGGGTCGGGTTCACAGGCATTAGATAAAAGTACGAAAGCTGCAAGTATCAGCACCCGAATTAGGGTTTTAATTTCATAAAGTCTCATAAATTAGTTAATTTTGAGCAGATTTATAAATAAAGTGAATGCAGTCCTATATAGCCGACTGCGCTTGCTTTTATCGCCGTGTCATGCTCTTGCCGGAGTAAGGCACGGTGTTTTTTATCGTTATGTGTGTACACATACGCGCACATATACGCATACATACGTTATTTTTTTCATGGGAAAATAATTGGTTTAGAATGTGATAAGACGAAATTGATATATTCAGGAATGAATACACCATTATAGTTGGCGGAGTGATTATGTATTAAGAATAAGTGTAATTTATGGGGGGGGTAATGTTGGTTTCGGCTTTCATGGCTTCTATTTTAATGGTCAACAAATTGTCGGGTGGTCTTAATTGTTCTATTTGATGACCAAATGTAAAAACTATTTTTGAGACGACCAAGTTTTCATGTCACAAAATTTCATATTCTAATTATTTATCATTAAAATTGCGCCCTCAAAAATATCCCATTAAAGCACATTACATCTAAAACATTACCGCATTTAAGCATTGTAGCATTACCATGAGAGTATTTAAATTTGGAGGTGCGTCGGTCAAGGACGCAGAAGCGGTCAGAAACGTAGCAAATATTTTACAAAATTACAAGGGAGAACGGCTTGTCATCGTCGTATCGGCGATGGGCAAAACGACCAATGCCTTAGAGCGTGTCGTCGATGCCTACTATCAAAAAACGGGTGAGGCGCAGGCGTATTTGGACGAATTGAAACAGGCGCACAGCGTGATATTAGGAGCGCTTTTTGAGGCAAATGACCCTATATTTGATACCGTAAATGATACCCTCGTGGAGATAGAATGGGTGCTCGAAGAAGAACCCGAAGAAAGCTACGATTACATCTACGACCAAATCGTTTCTATCGGCGAATTTCTTTCTACACACATCGTGAGCGCGTACCTGTGCAAGGTTGAGCTACCCACGACTTGGCTTGATGCACGGAATGTCATCCTGACCGACAATACCTACCGCGCCGCCAAAGTAGAGTGGGAAGCAACCGTAAAAAATGCCAATCGCGTAGTACCGCCTTTATCGGAAAAAGGCTTTGTAATGACGCAGGGCTTTATCGGGGGAACTTCTGAAAATTTTACGACCACACTCGGGCGTGAAGGCTCAGATTTTACGGCAGCGATATTTTCCTATTGTTTGGATGTAGAAAGCATGAGCGTTTGGAAAGATGTACCGGGTATTTTGACCGCCAATCCGCGTATTTTCAAAAATGTCACAAAAATCGACCATCTTTCGTATCGCGAAGCCATCGAAATGACCTATTACGGCGCGAAAGTCATCCACCCAAAAACTATCAAACCGCTTCAAAACAAAAATATTCCGATGTATGTCAAATCCTTCGTAGAACCGGAAGGGGAGGGGACACGCATCAGCGGCGATATTGACGCATTTTATCCGCCGATTATTGTGGTGGAAAAAGAACAGGTTTTACTGCATATCTCTACGCGCAATTTTTCTTTTGTAGCCGAAGAAAACCTTAGCGTTATTTTTGCAGTACTTGCTAAACACAAACTCAAAGTAAATATGATGCAAAGTACTGCCATCAGTTTCTCCGTCTGTCTGACCAATGAAGTGCGACACATTGAGGGACTAATGGAAGATTTGAGAGAAGATTTCAACATCACGAAACAAGACAATCTCGAACTCGTCACTGTCCGTCACTACAAGCCCGAAGTAATCGCACAATTGAAAATCAATAAGTTAATTATACTAGAAGCCCACATACGCGACATGGTTCAGATGGTCGTCAAAGACCTGCCTAAATTAGAGAGAATAGGGTAAAACGTAACACAGACATTTCTGTCTGTTTCATGTAGTACAGACAGGAATGCCTGTGTTACGTTAATTTATACCTGATTGAGTTAGTCTGCATTTTACACGCAAAATTTGCGTAATCTCCTCTAAATCAATGCTATATGGCTTATACATGACGCTATTGTCAGAAATCAGGCGAAGCTGTGTCACGCGATCGTTTGTCTTAATTTGCTGTATACGTTTGGCGACCACGACATCCGTTACGACCACGTATACATTATTGTCACGTAATGGTGCGCCGCGTTCCAAAGGCTCACATACAACTATATCACCATTCGTAATCGTCGGATACATACTGTCCCCGCTAATTTCAAACGCCGTCATTTGTCCTGCAAAACCCGGTATCGAAAACTTCTGCAAGGAACTCTGATATTCAGAATCATCGCGCTGCATGGCATAACCCGCTGCGGCTTTATTCGGTACAAGCGTAATATTTCTACGTCCTTCAAAACCCAATTCACTTAACAGATGCGCCGGTACATCGCCGTGCCCTGCCAACATTTCCTCACTACAACCAAAAATATAATTTGCATTGATGCTATATTTTTCCACCAATTTATTGAGTTGATCCACCGTGATATTGCGTTTGCCTTTCAAAATGCTATTGATGACGTGATTATACGTTTCCAATTGTTTGGCAATATCTGATTTTCCTTTAATTAAGTTATTTTTTTCCAAATAATGATAAATGTCTCTAAATTTCTGATTTACAGTGTTTTCGATAAAATTTGACATAAAAGTAAAAAATTTTGTTTCAAAATAGTATAGTTAAAACTTGATTATTAAAACTTTTTGTTTTAAAATTGCATTATTATTTAAAACTAAAGTACATCATTGTTCCGAATCACATCGTAAATGTACAATAGGTTTTTTGGAAAACAAAATAAATTTGACACAAATTTGTCGAATCTGCAATAATATTGGTTAGTTAGATACAAAAAATTTGAATTATGAGTGCCATAAAGAAGAACCAAGTCGCTAAAAGAGGAACACAACTGCCCATACATCAACGCATAACTGCGATTAATATCGGCGAATTATTGGGCGCACTGACGGATTTTATATTGGGGAAAATAAAGGATTTTTTCAAGACTATTCGTCTGAAAATCAAACGCAAAACCGCAGGATGGAGGTTTCCGTGGGTACGCATCGCGCTCTTGGGCATCCTTGCGTATGTGTTGCTCACGCGCGATATGAATTTCAATTTGTCGCTCCAAGCACCGATAAAAGCGGCACAAAGCAGTATAGTTTCAGATTACAAAGCCCTACCGGTTGTGAACCACGAGCCGACTGTGGCAGTCGAAAGCGAAGCCGTCAAAAGACGCGCTTTGCAAGACGAAAAACACCTCGCTTACATCAAGCGATTTGAGGATATAGCCGTAACGGAAATGAGCAAATATGGCATTCCAGCGAGTATCAAAATGGCACAGGCGCTCTTAGAAAGCGGCGCAGGAAATAGCAAATTAGCCGGAAAAAACAACAACCATTTTGGCATAAAGTGTTTCTCCAAACAATGCAGAAAAGGGCATTGCGCCAACTTTTCGGACGACCACCACAAAGATTTTTTCCGCAAATACCCCACCGCATGGGAAAGCTGGCGCGACCACAGTAAATTCCTCACCGAAGGCAAATATAAAGATCTCCTCGTACACCGCGACGACTATAAAGCATGGGCGAAAGGCTTGAAAAAACACGGCTACGCCACCGACCCTACCTACGCCGATAAGCTGATTGCAACGATTGAGTTGTATGAGTTGTATAAACTGGATGCGAAGTAAAATGTAACACAGATATTCCTGTCTGTACTTACTGGACATTGGACATTGGGTAATTAGGGAACTGGGTAATTAGGTAAATCGCTCATTATTAATAATTTACGTTAATTTGCATTTTATTTTAAATTAACTTTATTACAATTTTATTATACTGATAAATAGCGAATTATGCTTTCGTTAGCCTAATTACCCAATTTCCCAGTTGCCTAATGTTCAAAGGTACTTAGTAACGATAAAATAATAAGTTCACGATTTCGACGAGGTTATTTTGTGCTTAGTTTTTCTCTTGAAGACAGGCGTTTATCTGGATAAATAACTGTTTTCAAGGGGAAAAATAAGCGCAAAAGAAACCGTCCAAATCGGGAAGTTATTGTTTTCGTCTTTCCTTACCAAAAACAGACAGAAATATCTGTGTTACGATATAAAAACACCCCCCACCCACCAAAACCCACTCACCTTACATCTAACAAAGTAGAAAAACATTAAAAAAAAATGATTAAATTTGTAGATAATGTCGTATAATTTAATTCAGAACTACGCAAGTCTTTGATTATCAGTATTCAAACTTAAACTTCATTCTTTGACCGAAGCCGAACTCATAAAATATTGCCGACGAGGTGATCGTCTGGCACAAAAGATGCTCTATGAGCGATTTGCGCCAAAAATGTTTGGAGTATGTAAGCGGTATGTGCGTACACGAGAAGATGCCGAAGATGTATTGATTGAAGGCTTTTTCAAGGTCTATGATAATATCGAAAAATTTAGAGGACAGGGCAGTTTTGAGGGCTGGATCCGGCGAATAGTGGTCAATCAATCATTGATGTTTTTACGAAAAAAACACAACTTTCAGTTGACTGTAGAAGTTAGTAATATAGAGGTGCAAACAGGTATCAGCATAGAAGACGAATTGGCAGCAGAAGATATTTTGAATTTATTAAATAAATTGCCCGTAGGGTACAGAACGGTATTTAATTTGTACGTCGTTGAAGGTTATAAACACCGCGAAATCGCCGAAATCATGGGCATCAGCATCAACACCTCAAAATCACAGTTGATTCTCGCAAAAAAACGACTCCGAACACTCATTGAAAAAAACGAAGGTAAACAAGAACGCTCCGCTTGATTCAATGCTTAAATAATTATTCTGGTTCTTTGACAAACCCAGTGGTGAGTATATTAAGGGAAGAGGAAGAAAATAATCTACCCCAAATGAAGAAGTTGTTTTATTTATATGTTTGGCTAAATTTGACGCGCATAGCCGAGCTACGTAAGTGAAAGAAATTAAATAAATTGTTCCAAAATGCGCCGTAATTTTTTCTTCTAAAGAATTCAAAAAATCGTTGCATAGCCATAGCTACGGAACTATTTTTTGTGTTTTTTAGAAGGGAAAAGAACAAGCATAATGGGGCAAGTTATTTATTTTCTTTCACTAAGGAAGATTTAGTGAAACATATAAGAAAAAGAACAATTCAGACGGGTAGATTATTTTTTTCGTCTTCCCTAATTAGGGCGTGTCCCCCTCCTTATCAGTCGGGGGTCGGGCTATCCGGCACTCTCTTCATTCCGCTATCGCTACATTTCGTTCAAACAACACCTACTATCCCTCACGCAAAAAAGACAAACGAATAGACGAAAAACGAATAATCACTACATTTGTCAAGAACCATTACTATTTACTGACTACCTAGGGATGAAAAGATAAAAAAGGTCGTAATTCACGTCCACTCTATGGACTATCGACCATCAACTAAAAAAGCACAAACTAAAAAAAGGTCATAAGACCATGATAGAAGACAAAAAAATAGAAAATTTATTTCGGGACAACCAGTACAAACTGGATGAGATGCCCTCGCCTATGGCTTGGGACAGGCTCGAAGGGCGGCTGAATGAACGCGATACGCGACACAAAGGCTTTACGTGGCAACGATTGGCGGTAGCTGCTGCCGCGTTCATTGCCGTATCTATGCTTGGTATGTGGACGCTCGTAGATCCGCTTGGTAGTGAGATGAATAAAACCACTGCTTTGCTTGCGGAGCGACAACTCGCCAGCGAAATCATTGCGAGTGATGCGCCTGCACCTGCACGCCCTATCCTCATGTCGCACCGCGAAAAGAGCCAATACCTCACCGAAGTTTCTAAAACACGTATAAATGCTCGCCCGGCTCTCGCAGAACGCCTACCAATTAAAACAATGAATGCCCCTCCTCCAAAAGTGATACCTCAGACAAAGCAATTCGTACCAACTTCCCAAGCAGAATCAACCCCCTCTATTACGAGCACCAATATGATGGTGCAGGAAGATATTCAGCCTGTTACCAAAGAAGATGTAATTGAAGTTCAAGCTAAAAAAGAGATGGAAATTGCAGCATTAAAAGCGTCGTCAGATGATAATTTCGTAAAAGATAAACAAATAGAAATGGCTGAAAATCAGTCTGTTGTCACTGTACCAAGCAACATAAGTACTACAAGCGCAGATTATGCAGATGCAGTGTACGATATTGTAGCGGAAGAGAAAACAGAGGAAATATTTGATGAGGGAATTTCTTTAGATGAAATTATGGTAAGGAAAGAAAGCAAGGCAAAACGTTCGGATAAAAAACGAAGAAAAGCTAAAACTCAAAATAAAAAAGAAATAGTCGAAACCCGCGCAGCTACTTCGCCATCTCCGGCAGCAATTATCATCGCTGAAGCTGAAATGGAAGCCGAACCGGGACTGAATCACTTCGATTGGCTACTCGGAAAATGGGTGGATGAAGACGATAATTCTTTCGAAGAATGGCAGCGTACCAACGCCAATACGCTCGAAGGAAAGGGCTATTTTGTGGTTAATGTAGATACGACTTTCACGCAATCCATGAAAATTGTACAAGCCAACCAAACGGTCTATTTTATGGTAAATAGACAGCTGGTAGAAGAACGATTTGAATTGAAAGAGTATGATGACCGTAGCGCAACTTTCAAAAATGAAAACGAAACGAAAGAACAAATCATCTTGAAAAAAGACAAGAATAATTCCTATTCTATTGCCATTGAAAAAAATAAAAAAGAGACCGTGAGAGAGCGAAAAAAGAAAAAACGCATATTTAGACGGGTGAAAGAATAATTTTTTGTGATTAGTGATTTTTATTTTGGAATTGGGTTAAAAGGTTGACAACTAAATAATTACATGCGTTTATAAAATATTCATTGCAAAAGCAACAGATTTTAAATTTGTTGCTTTTGTGCTTTTACTGCCGAATACTTCTCCGAATTAATTTTTTTCACTAATTTAGGGCATTCAAAATCAAACCTTTGCCCATAAATGCGACCCGAATCCACTATCAACCTGCGCGAAATACCCTTTGTGCGTTTCTTACTACCTTTGGTAGTGGGTATCGTGCTGTCTTTTTGGTTTATTTTTCCTGCTTATTATTTTATCGGATTGGGATCGCTGTGTTTTGCAGCGATGTTGATATTGGCACTGCTCAAAGTTGGCTTTACCTATCGTTGGTTATTTGGCACATTCGTTTTTGGTGGGCTGATGTCACTCGGCTACCTACTTTCGATACAACATAATGACCTCAACCAAAGCAACCATTTCCGCCATTTTCTACAAAATAAAAACACACTCATCGCCAAAGTCACTGCTTCGCCCAAAGTCGGCAAACGCCTCAAAACCCAACTTTCCATACTCGCCGTTCGTGATTCTATGGGGCAAATGAAAACCGCGACCGGTAATCTTCTCGCTTATCTCGAAGCCAATACTTCTGCAAGCAAATTAGCTTATGGCGATGTATTACTCCTGCGCGGCTGGATACAGCCCACGCCGCCGCCTATGAATCCGCACCAATTTAATTACCAGCAATATTTGCGCTATCAAAATATTCATTATCAATCATTTATAAAAAAAGAAGACTGGCAAAACACGGGTGCAAATCAAGGCAATTCCCTTTTTAAATTCGCTCAAAAAACACGTATTGTCTGCATCAATCAACTACGTGAATACCTGCCAACCGAGCGTGAATTTTCCGTCGGAGCAGCTCTAATTTTGGGCTACAAAGACGAAATCGCGCAAGATGTACGCGACGCTTACTCACAAACGGGCGCGATGCACGTACTCGCCGTTTCGGGTTTGCATGTCGGACTGATTTACTTATTTCTCAACTTCTTTTTAGGTTTTGTGAAAACCGAAAATCGGATATTTAACATCGCTCGTCCCATCCTTTTGGTAGCCGGAATTTGGGCATTTGCGCTTCTTACGGGTATGTCGCCATCGGTTATGCGGGCGGCTACAATGTTTAGTTTTCTCATCGTCGGGCTATCCATGAAACGCTACATCAATGTCTATAATAGCCTCGCGTCTTCGGCGTTTTTCCTACTCTGTTTCAACCCCTATCTTATCGCCAATGTCGGCTTTCAACTCTCCTATGTCGCCGTTTTGGGCATCGTTTATTTTCAGCCTCGCATCTATTCGCTATGGCAACCGGGCAATGCTTGGGTCGATAATTTTTGGGCATTGACCGCCGTATCTATTGCCGCTCAAATGACGACTTTGCCCTTCAGCTTATACTATTTCCACCAGTTTCCACTCTTCTTTTGGCTGGCGAGTCTTATTGTCATTCCTGCGGCTACATTTATCTTAGGTTTAGGGATTACATCACTGATTTTCAGTAAGATACCTTTCGTTGGGTGGCTTGCTGGCAAGCTACTTTTTGGCTTGATTTGGTGCGTTAATTTCCTAATTTTCGGCATTCAAAAAATACCATTCAGCCTGATAGAAGGTATATGGATTAGCGGCTTGGCGGTTGCGCTGTTGTACTTGGTATTACTATTATTTGCTTGGTTTTTAAAAACCCAAAAACTGACGTGGTTGACAGCAACTCTGGGTGTATTATTATTGGTAATGGGAGAACGCGCTCAATCACTAACCCAAGACGCATCGCAGCGCGAAATCACCGTTTATCATTCTTATAAAAATGCGATTACTGATTTTATTTCTAACAGAAAAACAACTACTGTAAGCGGAATTGGCGTGCAATCAAGACAAGTTGGTTTTGCGGCAGCCAATCACCAATCGGCTTCGGGTATCCACTTAAATGATAAAGCATATTTTCGAGGAAATTATGAGACTTCAGATTTATTTATACAACAAAATTTCATTCAATTTTATGATAAAAAAATACTGATTATTGATGACGAGAAGCTATTAAATCATTCATTTTCAATGGAAATAGACTACGCATTCATTCAAAACAGCCCTTATTTACAAATTGCCAAAGTAAAAGATACCTTTAATCCAAAAATGATTATATTTGATGCAACAAACAATCGTAAAGCCATCAAAATTTGGAAGCAACAATGCAAAGAAATTGGTATGCCGTGCCATGATGTCAACGAAAGTGGTGCGTGGACGGTGAGGTTTTGAAATTTTGAAATGATTGTTTTATTGTTTCGCTTCGCTAATTGTCGAACTGTTTTATTGTTTTATTGACACCATGGTTTTTGCGAAGCAAAAATACAGCAATACAGCAATACAGCAATCCAACAACCATAAATTTTCTAACAAATTAATTATCAATATGAATTTTCCAATACTTCTTGCAGCAGCCCTCATACCGATGGTGATTGGTGCGATTTGGTATCACCCCAAAGTAATGGGTACAACTTGGATGAAGGCCTCTGGCGTCACTGAAGAGCAGGCACAGAGCGGCAATATGGTCTTGATTTTTGGCTTGGCGTATCTGTTTAGTTTCTTTTTGGCGTTTGCTATAAATGGACTTGCGATACATCAAATAGGTATGTTTCAGTTGCTCGGTGCTGAAGCGGTAGGCTCTGAAGCGCATACATACCTAACTGGATTTATGGAGAAATATGGGGAAATGCACCGTTCATTTGGTCATGGTGCGCTGCATGGCGGTATAGCTGCTATAATATTTGCATTGCCTTTGGTTGGTATTGTTTCATTATTCGAACGTCGTGGTGGTAAGTATATATTAGTTCACTTTGGATACTGGTTTATTGCCATGACATTGATGGGTGGCGTGATTTGCCAATTTGCATAATTAAATTCTAAATCCAAAGGTTTCCATTTTTGGAGTTTGTTATTTGATACTTGGAGTTTGACACAAAAAAAGCGCATCACTAAGGGACGAAACATACAGATAAAAGTAACGAAGAATATATTTAAATTAAAAATAATATTCGCTTGAATTATGAAAATAGCAATTATTGGTCACGGTAAAATGGGTAAAACCATAGAAAGTATCGCTACCCAAAACACTGACGAGGTACTTTTACGTATCACAGATGAGAATAGTTACGAACTCACGCCAGAAAATCTGCGTAAAGTAGATGTTGCCATCGAATTTACGCGCCCCGAAGCAGCTTTCGACAACATTAAAATGTGTCTTGAAGCAGGTAAGCCTATCGTCTCTGGCACAACAGGTTGGCTTGATAGAATGCCCGAAATACAAGCCTTGACGGAACAGCACGGCGGCGCATTTTTTTATGCCTCCAATTTCAGCATTGGCGTCAATATCTTTTTCTCACTCAACAAAAAATTGGCTGCTATGATGAATCAACACCCTGCGTACACCGCATCTATCCACGAAATACACCATACACAAAAACTCGATGCGCCCAGCGGTACAGCCATCACACTCGGCGAAGGTATCGTCGAAAATATCCAGCACCTCGACCAGTGGTCTACCCAAAAAGCACAGCCAAATCAGCTACACATCACTTCCGCCCGTATCGACAAAACGCCTGGTACGCACATCATCAATTATGTTTCGGAGATGGATAAAATCGAAATCACGCATATAGCGAAAAGCAGAGAAGGCTTTGCACAAGGCGCACTGATGGCGGCGCGATGGTTGATAGGAAAAAAAGGCTGTTTCGGGATGTCGGATATGTTGGGGATTTAACGACTTCAAACTCAACTTCAAACTCAACTTCAAACTCAAACTCAAATTTAATTCGCCTTCGGCGAAAACAGTACTGCGATTTAACTTTTAATTGAAGTTGAGCTTGAAGTTGAAGTTGAGTTTGAGTTTATTCACGTTGCTGAAAGACTTAATTTGTCGGTAAGCTGTTCCAAGGCGGTTAAAATTTCTGCTCTCATCAGGGGACCGGACATTTGTTTTTTGTGGAGTCCGCCAATATTTCCACTGTTTAGAGAAATAACTTTTCGTGAGCAATCGTGTATAATCGGACCACCGCTACACCCCGAACGCATGTCAATACCCGACATAACAATCATTTTTTCTTCGTATGGTTTGGCATAACTACCCTTTGCTTCTACCATCTTGTTGCCAAAGTATTTGTACGAATCGGGATAACCGATAGAGTAGCAGCTACCATCTGTCGGCGGCGCAACTTCCAGTTGCAGAATATCGCCGGGCAATTCGGTATCGAAAATAATAAACCCGTAGTCATATTGAGTATGTTTGTGTTGGATATAGATATCGGGTATCACCAATTGCGAGGCAGTACAGGGTTCGCGATGAGGAAAAACCGGAATATAGGTGATGTCATTGAAATAATAGGCACGTTCTTCTACGATGTTTGCCAGGCAATGCGCAGCCGTCATCAGTATATTAGGCGCGACTTTGAAAGCCGAGCCAAACTGATGCGCTCCATTGCCTTCGTATATAAAGAGTTTGCCGATAGAATTGTAGGGGATTTTGTTGAGTGCTTTGACAGGAACCGTTTTACCTTCTTGTTTGCTCAAATATTCATCCCAATTTTTTTCCTTTTTAGTAGATACGATTTCAAATTTAATGTTTGAGGACATAATAGAGTGTTTTTTTATGTTTATAAAATGCTGATATTACGAGAATGTGTAAAGTATTGATACACTTCGGCATAAGAAATAATCGGAAAGTGAAAGAAAATAAATAAATTGTTCCATAATGCGCCGTAATTTTTTCTTCTAAAGAATTCAAAAAATCGTTGCATAGCCATAGCTACGGAACTATTTTTTGTGTTTTTTAGAAGGGAAAAGAACA
>Ga0209295_1000479_pt1 | contig 19088 bp, 20 predicted proteins | sample Porto_5metaG_FD_187428 | JGI IMG/M metagenome (GOLD analysis project Ga0209295, IMG submission 187428) | Marine algal microbial communities from Porto, Portugal - Porto_5 metaG (SPAdes) (version 2) | ecosystem: Host-associated > Algae > Red algae > Unclassified | place: Portugal: Porto... | reverse complement strand
TTGCTCTTTAGTGCTGTTACCTCCAAAACTTGGATAAAAATTGGTGAACGCCAGAACGGCTATAACCAATATACCTATTATTGCTAGGGTTGTTATCATTATTTTTTTTAAGATTCTTTTGATCATTCTATTTATATTGACTCATAATCACTTTATCAAATATACGATCACCAAACCATTTGCGGACCGTTATTGCTAACTTGGCAGAATAACCTTTAACGTATCTAATTTTCGGTTTTTTTACTGTAGCCGCCTTGGCTATCGTTTTACCTAATACGTTGACATCTGTAAAACGATCATTTGTAAAATCTTTTTTCATGGTATCTGCCACTGAATTTGCAAATGTTGCATAGGCGCCCGTACCTGAAGTTTCTCTCAAACTTTCTGCGGCAATTAATCCCCAAGGAGTTTTTATTCCGCCAGGTTCTACAATGACTACATCAATACCAAATGGCTTTAGCTCTAGACGCAGGCAATCGCTCCATCCTTCTAAAGCATGTTTTGTGGCAAAATACCAAGCTCCTAATGGTAAATACACTTTTCCGCCCATAGAGGATATGTTTACAATTCTACCATACTTCTGTTCCCTCATTTTTGGTATGATCAATTGTGTAATACGTGCCAAACCAAATATATTCACCTCAAACTGTCTTTTGGCTTCTTCTAACGGAACATCTTCTACTGTACCGTAAGAGCCATAACCGGCATTATTAATTAAGATATCTATTCTACCTTCTTTATCTATTATGGTATTTACACACGCTACAATGGAATCATCTTTGGTTAAGTCTAAAGGCACAATATGTATTCCTTGCGCTTTTAAATCTTGCATTTCTTCCATCCTTCTTGCAGCTCCATAAACAATGTAACCCTGAGTTTTTAATATGTTGGCTGTAGATTTTCCCATGCCAGATGATGCCCCTGTAATTAATGCTACTTTACTCATGTGTATTTGTTAGAATATAGAATTGATTATACTTTGACAAAATTAAAGGGATACTTGCTGATAACTGTATTCTAATTGCCGAATGTTGAATACTTTTTGCATATTGTACTTATTCAGGTAACATTATGGAACAAATAAGCCTCTATGTACAAAATTTGTAGATAGAGGCTTTAATCCATCATAATTTCCCGTTATGTATTGGTTACTTGCGTGATTTAACACGCACAAACTAGTTTAGACTGCTGGTTCTTTAGTTGTATTAAAGTACTTTTTCTTCAACCAAAAAGAAACCTTCACTAAAAAAATTAGAGCAGGTACTTCAACCAGCGGACCAATTACACCTGCAAATGCCTGACCGGAATTTAATCCGAAAACTGCTATTGCCACTGCTATGGCTAGCTCAAAATTGTTGCCGGCTGCCGTGAAAGCTACTGATGCTGTTTTGTCATATTCCGCACCGGTGGCTTTGGTAAAAAAGAAACCGATAATGAACATTAAAGTGAAATAAATCAATAACGGAACTGCAATAATTAATACATCCATAGGTATTTCTACTATTAATTCTCCCTTTAAAGAGAACATGATAACAATGGTGAATAGCAGTGCAATCAATGTCATAGGTGAAATTGCCGGTATGAATTTGTTGGTATACCATTCTTCGCCTTTTAACTTCACTAAAATCAACCTGCTTAATATTCCCATTAAAAAGGGTAAACCTAAATAGATAGCTACACTTTCGGCAATGGTACCAATAGAAATATCTACGATTGCGCCTTCAAACCCAAAATGGGGTGGAAGTACCGTAATAAATATCCATGCATAAAAACTATATGCAAATACTTGAAAAATACTATTTAGGGCAACTAATCCTGCCCCATACTCGCTACTACCATCGGCAAGGTCGTTCCATACCAAAACCATGGCTATACAACGTGCAAGACCAATAAGTATAAGGCCAACCATATATTCTGGATAATCAGATAAAAAGGTAATGGCCAGTATAAACATTAAAACCGGACCAATAATCCAGTTTAAAATTAGACTTATAGATAGTATTTTGGTATTTCTAAACACCTTAGGTAGCAATGCATAATTAACTTTTGCCAGTGGCGGATACATCATTAATATCAACCCAATAGCAATAGGGATATTTGTGCTGCCACTGCTAAATGAATTAATGAAATCAGGGAAGGTGGGGAAGAAGTATCCTATACCAACACCAATAGCCATGGCGGCAAAAATCCACCAGGTTAGATTTTTATCTAGAAAGCTTAATTTTTTAGAAGCCATTTTTATTTGTTGATTTGTGAGAATATGTAAAATAATTCCGTTGCAATCTGTATACTTCTTTCAGCATATTTTTCTGCTTGCTGAGGAGTATTATCAAAAGCCTTTGGGTCTTCAAAAGTGATAGGAACTCTTTTTTCTGCTCCAGCTATAAAGGGGCAACCGCCATCTGCTTGAGAGCATGTCATGACTGCTGCAAATTGTGCTGACGGATTAAAAGAATCTTCATATGATTTAGAAAAGCCAATTACCGGATGCTCGTTCTCAGCATACTTAATAGCATAAACCGAATTAGTGGTCTCTGATAATTTTTGAATCTGAAAACCTTGATTTTTTAATGTTTCTGCCACCATAGGGAATAGGGCAGTAGCTTCTGTACCACCAGAATAGCAAAACACATTTTTAATACCAAAATAGTTTGCCATAGTCTGTGCCCAAACTTGAGATAAATGACTTCTTCTGGAGTTGTGGGTGCAGATGAAATTTATTCTGATTTCTTCACTAGCATTCGTTTTCTCTTGAATGTAATCTACCAATGGTTGTAAAACAACTTTACGATCTGCAGTAATTGAATCGGTATTCAGTTCTTTTATTAAACTTTCAATTCCTGGTAACATATTCGTTTTTGTAGTAATCATTTTCTTTGGTTTAATTAAAGGTTAACAGCAATTGCCATCAGGTGCACAACATGGTTCATTATTGATATCCGAAAGTTTTACTTTTTCCTTTTCTTCAGGAATGCCACAATTGTCTTTGGCCAAACAGTCTGTTTGCTTAGAGGTTAGTTTGAAATTGGTACCGTCAAAATCTAATCCGAATTTCTCTATGGTTTGCCCCTGGTATTCTACCTCAATTTCCAAATCTTCTATTTTCAATACCTTCTCAGAAAGTTCAATAATATTGATCAACTTTTCTGGGTGTAATCTATGATCATAATCATTGGCATTCCAAAGTTGAAAATTTACTACTTCTTCATTTCTGACCGTACCACCGCAATCGATAAAATTCTTGGTGATCTTACCTACTTCGGTTACGTGAAAATGGTTTGGCACTAACTCGCCATTTGGTAATTCAAATGCTATAGTGTCCAGTTTTGTCAAATGATTTTTAATTTCTGATAGTTTCATAATGCTATGTTTTAAATTTTTGCTTCTTAATATTATTATATCGCAATAAAACGATTAATCATGTTAAATTTTTTTAACAGCAACTGTTGCTAGAGATATCTTGATCTAGAAATTGCGCCATAATATCTTTCATGTTAGACCAGTTGTCTTTATCTATACAATAACAAACGCTAGTACCTTCTACATTACCTTTTATTAATCCTAAATTCTTTAATTCTTTAAGATGTTGCGATATGGTAGGTTGCGCCAAGCCTATTTCGCTGACCAAATCGCCACAAATGCAGGTGTCTATCTTGAATAAATGCTGTAATATAGCAACACGTGCAGGGTGACCAAAGGCTTTTGCGAACATGGAAATCTTGTTCTGCTCATCGGTAAACATCTCTGTCTTTGCTAGTCCCATTCTTTTAACTTGATTGTTTCATTGCAATATTACGATATAATATTTTATAACTTAAATAAAATTGTTTTTTTAACTAATTCTTACCAATTCTTTCTGTAGCAGAGCAATAATCATAATATAGATTTAATAATTAATTGTTGTCTTTTTAATTAAAAGGCATTTCAATAGACCAATCTTATCCAATATTTTAAAATCTTTTAATATTTTAATGCAAACTTTTGAAAATGAGTAATTTCTATGTAACTTTTATCTAGAATTAAAACACTACAGAAAAATGGCATTAACAAAAGAGACAAAAGGAAAGGGTACGCATACTACGGTTACGTTTACTGTTGGGGCAAATGAAGCTCCAAGTGAGGCAAATGTGATATTGTTGGGAGACTTCAATGATTGGCAAACCAACGATAGTTCTTACCAAATGGAAAAAAAGAACGGATCGTATGTAAAAAGTATAAAACTGGAAACAGGTAAAAGTTATGAGTTCAGATACTTGAGCGAAGACAAAGGATGGTTCAATGACCATGCTGCTGATGCTTATGTTCCATCTCCGTATGCTGGCATAGATAATAGTGTTGTTGATTTAACCGCATTACCGGCGAAAAAGAAACCGGTTAAAAAGGCGGCTGCCAAAAAACCTGCAGTTAAAAAGCCTGTAGCAAAGAAACCTGCAGCTAAGGCTAAGAAAGATGATTTAAAGAAAATTGAAGGTATAGGACCTAAAATTGCTTCTATATTAACAGAGAAGGGGATAGGTACTTTTGAGAAATTAGCAGGAGCTTCTGTAAAAACGCTTGAAGGAATTTTAAAAGAAGCCGGACCACGTTATACTATGCATAAACCAGGTAGCTGGCCAAAACAAGCTAAATTAGCTGCTTCTGGTGATTGGGATAAATTAAAAACTTTACAAGATAAATTGGACGGTGGTAAATAACACTCTAATTCATACAAACAAAAAGCCCTAAGGTATATTCTTAGGGCTTTTTGTTTACTAAACAGTCGTTTGATTAGAAGCTACTATTTCATTGCAGTTTGATAATCTATAATGAACTTCTTCATCATGCCTTGTAGTTCCATTTTATCTTTCTTACTCATTTTTATAATATTAAGCCAAGCCGTACCAATGTTTTTAGGAGCAAAAGTTGAAAAGTTTTTAATCACAACCAAGCCCTTTTCTTTCGGATAGAATGTGAGTCCTTTTTTGGTGATTTTTATATTGTCCGCGTCCATTTTTAGAATAGGGAATGTGAGCTGCATTGCATGCTGTATTTCATTATAGAAGTATACGTTACCTTGTGTGGCATTTATTTTTGCGTAGTAATTTCTATTACTTTCACTATGTTCTTCTATAAATACATTTATAGTTTCTACTTGTGTTTGCAACTCTTGCGCAGTGCTTGTTTTTACAACTGCGACTAACAAGACAATAGCTAAAAGTACTTTTTTATACATGATAATTTAAGGATTAAGTTGAGCTTTAATAACGTACATGTTACTGTTTTGTTATCTGTAATAATATTAAAGCGTTAGCCTGCACAATCATTATATTCTTCAACAACTCTTATGATATCATCTTTGTTAAGAGTTTTGTTTTCTAATTTAGAGACTACTGTTGGGCAATTGCTGAAGTAGTCAATTGCGCGATTCTTAAATGATTTTGAGGGTCTTGCAGTTTGTAAAGCTGTGGCAATTTTTTCATTGGCTCGTTGAGCATAAAATTCATTAAGGTTGTGAAAGGTGATCATACCAGGGTGGCTTGAAGTCATTCCAACAGCTCTGCCATAGAGGGTAACAGGACCAGTGGTGATAATGCAAAATATTTCTTTTTTCTTTTTAGAAACAGGTATGTATGTGAAATATGCGACTTCGCTATCAGAATAAATAAATTTAATCAACTCTACTTCATCTTCGTTAAACACGTATTTTCCACCCTTTGTTTTGTCTTTTACTCTAACCTTTGATTTACCGTTAAAATGTATTAAGTCTTTTGAAACTACTGGAATCTTAACTTCGCCTGAAATAGTTTTACCATTTTTAAGGATTACCTCACCGTTGGTCCAAGTATATTGAGAAAATGAAATAGTTGTAGTTATGACTAATAAGAGTGTCAATACTATCTTTTTGGTCATTGTAGCTACTTATTTGGTTATCGCCCAATCTTGACCTTCGTATGCCTTCCAAGAACAGTCTACAGGTTCTTTTAAAATATTCTTGACCATTTCCATAAGTTTTGGGTCTTCGTCTTTAAAAATTGGCTCTCCTGCCATTATTAAGGCTCTGCTGAGTTCATCGTACATTTTGTCTTTATTGTTCTGCATTTTGCATAATTGACCTAATCTAAGATGTAAAAACGGGTTACCGATAGAATCTTTAAATTGCATGGCAAAATTATAATTATCAAAAGCATCGTCTGTCCATTTTTCAGAAAAAAGAATTTCTGCAATATGTATAATGATGTATCTGCCTTCCTTCGTTCTTTTTTCGTCGTCAGCTAACGATTCATAAATTTTCATGAGCTGATTGATTCTGGTTTCCACATCTAAATCTTTATTAGTGGTAATTTCATCAATGTCGGTCACTTTATCCGCTAGTGATAGTGGTGTATCTATATACCTTTTTATTTTTTCAATGTTCGCGTCATTACTAATTTGAAATTGTACAATCTCTTGTTTTTTATCGCTTTTGTTTAAAAAATCAAATAGCCCCATAATTTTGTTTTTTCATTAGTTCATATCTACTGCATTTTATTGTTCTCCCCTTAAACTTTGCAGTATTTTTTTTCCGTTTTCGTTTTTTGGGTTTAACGCTATAGATTTCTCATACATTTTAATAGCTGCATCTTTCTTGTCTGCCATTAGTAAAGCTTCACCATAACTATCATAAGCATTGGCACTTTCTGGAAATAATATGGTGGTTGTTTTAAATACGTCTAGCGCTTTGTCCAATTCTTGGGTTTGTAAAAGGGAGTAACCCAATGTATTTAAATCTTCTTCTGAGCGATTATGGACCTTCGTTACAATTGATAAGGCAATTGCATTGTCTAAAGCCTTTTGTAAGACTATGTTTTGTTGATTTTCGTCTAGTGTTTCTACATAGGCTTTAACTATAGCGTTGATTACTAAACCAGGATTGTCATTAAAAATAGCATGACCACTGCTTTCAGCTACAATGTTGGTTATATTGTTGTTATTATTACCTAAATCTACATGAACTTTTTTCCATCTATTTGAATATTCTTCTGGATATACTGGAGCGGATTTATCTGGAAAAATGTTTGTAACAGGAATATTTTCAGGAAACTGCGTGTTTCGTAATGAACGCATAATTTCATTGTAATTAAAATTCAGGTAATAATCGCCGGTACCCTTTGGTATGGTGTTTATGTCAACGAACATATCTCTCATAGCCAAAAAATCATCATTCCAAAAATCACTTAGCGTAGCATCTATTAAAACAATCGATTTTACTTTCTTAGGATGTTTATTCGCGTATAATAGATTATAGAGACCGCCATAGGAATGTGAAACCAGAATAATATCATCATCGTATCCTAATTTTGCAAGTCCGATTTCTAATTCCTTTATTCCGTTTTCAATATCGAAATCTGAATCGTTCTTCAATTTCGGATTCAATTCACTTTGTCCGAAACCAGATCTGTCATATGTAATTAGCGTTGTACCGGTAACTTTATGTATCCTTTCTAAAATAGGTGCCCAAACAGAACTGTCATCACCGCCACCAGCTTCAAAAAGAATAGGAGTTCCTTCTCCTTTCATAATATTGAAATGCATGTTATAGCCACCAATATCTACTAGGGTATCTACTGTTTGAGAATGTATCGTGAACGATAGAGCGAAAATGGTTAAGAAAGTAAAATAGAAATTTTTCATTTATGGTCTGTGTGTTTTAGTACTGGTAATTTACAATAATTCAGCAATTTACACGGGTATGGTTGCGTAAAGATTATTTTAAATATTCTTGGTTAAGATTGATTACAGGGTATGGTAATTTGTTTAAATTAAAACAATCATTTATTTATCAATGCCTCTAGTAACCAGATAAGACCAATAAAAAAGAATAAAATACCGGTTAGTTATTAAACAAAATGTATTAATTGGTTGTGTTGCTGAAATAGACCACGCTATACCATTAAGACCCACCCAGTAAAATTATAAAGATCGATTAACTGATTTGTATTTTTCTTGTTGTTACAAATAAATATGGTTGATACTACTTACGGGCTATGGATTCCTTTTCATTACCTTATAAATGAGAAAAAAGTTGACAATTAGCCCAAATATTCCAATATATACGAATACCATTTGACCTTCTTCGTATTCCTCTTTTTTAAAAACAATTACTTTTTCTTTTTGAATCTGTATTAAATCTAAATTGATGTTTTCATACGGCACGTACCTATCATAATAATTTATAGTAACTGTATCGCCTATTTTAAGGCTTTTGATTAAATTGTCATAACCATCAAACAACCTTTTTACTCCAATTTTATGGTCTAGATTATCTAACTTTATAAAGAAACATTTTGTTTTTTTTCTTTTGGAGCTTAAATGGTAATCAATTCCCTTATCGGTAACAACACCTGTAAGTTCAAGTGTTTCTTCTAGTTTAATATTTTGTTGGCTCATGCCACCCCAAATCACTATGATATAAATTATGGAAAGGAAGACTAGAACAGATAGTTCAAATACTTTTTTTCTTTTATTCAAAATTCTGTTGTAACGGTTTATTTTGGTTTGGTACGGACTTTGGCACTTACAGGAATTTTAATGCGAAGCAGCATTGTCGCCTATTTCATTATCATAGAACGATTTTTATTCTAATTTAATATCATCTTTAGTTTCAAATTTTCCGTCTGCATTTGCTGAAATAATATTGAATTTAAATTTATTTACAGATAAAGAATATGAATAAGATCTATCTTAATAATCTAATTTTTGAAACTGAATGACTCTAGAATCTTATTGTCTCACATAAAAGGAGAATTTGTATGTTTTACCTCAGTTCTTTGTTGTACTTAGTTTTTATTATTTACAGATGCTAACATATTAATCAATTTTAAGAAATAAGTTCTTTTTTCAGTTTACGAGTGAGAAATTCTGATTGATTAATTAAGAAGTAAAACCTGTCATTATTTTCAAAATCGATGTAGCTCGCCGTCAAGAATCCATATTTCATTTTTTTAATATCCGTCTTTTTAAATTTTATTTTATCAGAATCGATATAAACATAATTCTCATCAAATAGAATATTATGTATTTTTTGAATTTTTAATAAACCACGAAGCACGAATAAAATAAGGGAGATGAAACCAGCTAGTATAAATACTAATTCATAGTATTTTTCTCGATTAAATAATACGGTGCAAATCAAAATTAGTACAACGCTTTGTCCTGATATTATAAAATACAGTACTTTTTTTGCGTTTTTAAAGGATAAATATTTCAGATCAGTGTGGTTTTTAAATTTAATAATACGTTTAGGATTTGTTGTAAATAGTTTTATTTTTTATTTGTGGCGTTTTCAATTTCCGATATAACTTCTTCCATTTTGGTTTTTACGTATTGAACCTGAAAAGCTGTAATACTATCGGTAAATCCATTTCTCCAATAAAAACTAACTTCGGGATTTTCTTTATGCACCAGTACTTCTATTGGAGTCCCTTTTTCTAAATCCATAAATGTAAGGTCCTCTGAGTTTTTTAAGATTAAAGAATCACTTATAAAGTATTCGAATTTGATTTCCTTCATAAAAGGATTATCCATAATGGTACTGGTCATTTTTGTAGAAACAATAATCCCTTGGGCTTTATAAAATTCATTTTCGTGATACTCTTCAAATGATTTTTCCCGACAAGAAATAGTGGTAAAAAATAATAAACCAACTAGATAAATGAATAATGGAGTCCTATCAAACATTAGTTTTTTTAAATACTTACAACGTCACGGCTAAGCTTAGTGCGGAGGCAAGGAAACTTTTTGTTTCCGCCTGCCTGCCGGCAGGTCTGTGTACAAAGTTAAAGCTTATTGTTTTGATTTTTCTTTTTTGTTCCAAAGCTAAATCCATAAGATTTAGCGGACTTTATAAAAATACACAAACCATTCAAATAGGAGAGAAGCCCGTATTGTTTATAGGTTTTGTTACAAATAGTTATTGGTACTTGAAGGTACTACTTATTACTAATTGATTTTCGGAATTAAATGTTTCCATTTTTATTGGATAACCCTCTGAATTATATTCGTAAACGTAGTTTTCGGACTGGATAATTTCGCCGTCTTCATATACCAACATACTTAACGTATTGTTTTGGTTTATTGTTAATTCTGAAGGGCTTATGAATAGAAGTTCATATTCCGATCCTCTACTTTTATAATAAGTATTGTTTTTGTCATATGTATATTCATAAATGAACTCTCGATTAAATTGAAAATCCTTTAATAATGCGGATTTTACATTAGAATCCTGATTATATTCGAACTCTAAGACGACAATCAAATCTTGAAATTCTGAATACATCTTGGTTTCAGTTAACTTACCGTTCTCGAAATAATGCTCTAACTTAGAAATCCTGCTGAAGTCTCTCGTTATATTCAATTGATTTATGCTAGCATAATCATAGAATGATTGATTTGTCTCTTCATTTCTTGTGATTTTGTGTTCAACTATTTTTCCATTATCATAGGTGATTTGAGATTCCCATGCTACATCATCATCGTTAACTAAGACAGTTTTATTTAGTAATGTGTCAGAATAAAAATATTTCATATTATTTACTATATCCTCTTCGCCATTACTAGCTAGTATCCTAACTAAATTCATTTCCGTTAATAGTATTGTTTGTGATTTTTGAGGGGTTTCTTCGTTAGATTCCGAGTTGTTTGAACACGAAAGGAAAGAAAATAATAAAAATATAAACGTTGTAGAGTGTAGTAATTTTTTCATTATTGATTTAATGATTTGTAACGTTGATGTATAAGAATAGTAGCCGACTGCGTGACACTTACCTTTCAAGTTACAAGAAAGTTGAAGCGGGATACAAACCTTGAATTTACTACTATTTAGGCTATTATTTTATACATTGTTACCGCCAGTTATTAATGTTCTTAGATGTATATTATCATGCTCAACAAACTTTTCAGTCCTTTGCATTAGATAATAGTCAAGATATTCTTTTTTACCTTTAGTGTTTTTAACTAAGGTCATAAACTCTCTAAAATCCAATACGTTTAAATATATTTTTGCTTCACTCATTGCTATTAGGATTTCCTTTTGAATGTTTTCCCAGTCGCCAAATGGAAGCAATTCAGAAACTAAAACAATACAATGAGGAACTATATTTCTCTTAAATTCTATTTTTTCTCCTTTAGAGTTAAAGAACTCAGTTCCTCTTTCAATGTTTTTCGTTGCTCCAATAAGTTGCTTAATTGCTTTCTTAATATGTTTTTGAAGAGTTGCAACTTTCTTATCCATTGATTTCTCTTTAGTTTGAGCAAAAATGGAAAGTCCTTTTGTTTCGATAAGAAAAATGCCTAAATCGTAAAAGGCAAGAATGTCGGTTAATTCCTTATCACGTTTACTATTTTTAAACTTGGGGTTTAAATAAATATTAAAAGGAAATAAACTCTCAATCGAAAACCAAACGTGTTTCTCTAAAGTCGCTCCTTCTTCTATATCGTCAATTCTTGTCTGTGGTTGCTCCATTAACCCAACAAAATGAGTGTCAACATGATTCCAATCTTTAAATTCACAGCCTAAAGTCATTAAATCAATTGAATATGGATTTTTAAATTGTCTTGTGTTATCAATAGTATAGTCAAAAGAGTTAAGAGAATCCGTAACTTCTGTGGTAAAACCACCAAAGAATAGACTATGTAAACTACCAATCATTTCAATAACTTTTTGGGTATTTGAGTTAAAAACAACTTGACCTGTCGCTACCAACACACCTAATTCATTATACAATCCAACTAAACATGATTCCGATTTTAGAATTTTGATAAGAGCTTTATTTTCTTCACGATATCTATGAGCACCAGTTAATAGTAATGGATTAATCTTATCATCAAATATCCTTATGCCTGTATGGATAATTGGTTTAGCTAAAGTATTATCTTTTCCTATTATTATTTCAGCTCCACAGCCCTTAATTAATGATTTACAAGTATTGATTGGAGCCTTTATCATTATACTTAAATCATTAATTTGTTCTGTAAACCAGATGGAAGCTTCTTCTCCTAATAATTCTTTCGATATTCGTTCAGTTTCTTGCACTATTTTCTTTTAATTGGCGGTAACGTCTCGGCTATGGTTAGTACGGGATTAAAAAGCGATTAACTTCCGATTAAGCACTTAGCCAAAACTTTTTATTTTGTTTTATTTTTTTCTTTATAAAGCCAAATCAAAAAGATTTGGCGGACTTAATTAAAAGCTCTAAACTTTGAGTTAAGCACCAAAACCCGTATTAATTTTAGCCATTGTGCCTGTTGCACAACCATAAAATAAGCTTAAAAACGTATTTTTTTAAGTTTATCAAAATCATAAACAGATGGTTGTTAGATGTTTAATTTTGTTAAGCCATCTGAATTTCATCTATTTATTTTACAAAAAGAGTTGTGCAACGGTTACCATTGTTGCAAACAGTGTTTTTTATCTCATAATAACCACTGCAAACCCTAACGCAAAATATTCTCTATTTTTGATCTCACTAACTGGGAGGGCAGTTTATTTGTGAAATATTTTAATTTATATTTTTTTCTTTCTCAAAAATATATAAAACATTATCTCCACTTAACTGATAAAGCTTATTATCTGATAATTGTGGAATATCTGTTTTTATCCAATCTCCTTCAAATCTATAATGACAATCTATTTCTAATTTGTTTTTATTAAATGCCACTATACATTGTGGAGTATAATCTAAATCTAATGCTTTACCATCAATTTCTGCTATGGTATAAATATGAGTTTTATCTTCAGCATAAGCGTTACTCCATCTAAAACCAGAAAATAAATTCTCTTCTAAATTACTTTTTAAAGATTCAAAACTTGCCTCGCCAGAAACTAAATCTATTTTAACTAAAAAAGAATCTGCTAAATGATATAAATAGCTATTTGAAATATCTAACTGAAATCCATTTGTAGAGGGTAATTTATGTTGCAAACGACCTTTAAAAGCTGTGCCACCATAACCAGGTAATTCTTGCCATTTTCTATTAATTTCACCTGTTTTAATATTAATATCTAATATCAATTGTCCAGAACAAGCTACTAGTAAAGAGTCGTTCCAAATTCCTATAAATTTATCTACTTTATGGTCTTGTAAATTTCCATCTCTGTCGTTATACTTTCCAAACTCAGCTATTTTATATTTCCATTTTAATGTACATTTAGGTACAGTGTAGGCATATATTTCGTTACCTACTAAACAACAATAGATATTTTTATTTGAAAAGTTTATAGAATTTTTTTTATTTGTAATTTCTAAGTCTAAAATCTCTTCTTTTTCATCAATTAATGCTTCTTGAATAGTGTCACCTTTCAGATATTGATAACCTAAATACATATCACTTGAATAAAAAAAGGCCTTACCTTCTCCTTTTTCAATTAATTCACCTGAAGTTTTATATATTATATATCTTCCATTCCAATCATTTAGATATACTTTGTTATTAAATATTTCAAAACCATCAATAGGATTATCAAATATTTTAAATGATTTTTTTTCAATAAATAGTTTATTTTCAGTTAAAAAATATAAATTGTTATTTTTCTTATATTTGATAACTTCGGTTATTTCATTTTTTTTGTAAAAGTTCATTTATTCTGTTTTTATAAAATCATAAATTGTATTTTCAATACTTTCAACAATATCTATAAAATCAGATACAGCGAGCTAGCTTTCGTTTGCGCTTATATCTTTTTTGGCTTTTATTAAATCCCGCAAAGTTTTGTTTCCGATTTTGTTCAGTCAATTTCCTTTTTTTATTTTCAAATTTGGTAAAATAGTAGTGAATCGATGTGTTTTTTCTATTAAAAGACCAATTTTTTTAAAAAAAATCGAGTTTTTCGAACTACATTTTTTTATTTTGGCATTGTTTGCAACGGTCAGGCTATGCTTAGTGCGGGGCGGAAATCCGACGGATTTCCTGTCTTGCGCTAAGCTAAACCTTTGGGTTTCGCTTTTTCTTTTTTTGTCCAAAGCTAAATCCCAAAGATTTAGCGACGTCATAAATATACACAGAACTTGGCGTTAAAACCTAAGCCCGCATTATGTATAGGTATTGTTACAACAAGTTGCGACACCCAGGGGTAGGCACGCACTTTTACGTTTCTCTATTTACTCCGTTCGAGTTGAAAGTCCGTTTGCACAGCAGTTGCGTTTGAGTAAATTGTCCTGCACAAACCAGCTAAAAAGTCCATCTGCATACACTTGCTCAGAATTCCATTGCGAATTACTCCGCTTGAGTGATAATTCCATTCCAAATTTTAGGGACCTATATTTTGACTATAATATTTTGTTATTGAAAATTATTCTATTGTCTTTATGATAAAAGCAGAACCTACGCAAAGACCTAAAAATTCCATGATTCCGACCATATAAAAACCAAGCCAACCAGTTTGAAACGTAATACCCTGTAATACTCCAATAATAATTAATGGGATTAACCATTTCTTTTTCTTTCTAGTAATTATGTCTATAATAATACCAATATATATCGCTACTGATGCAAAATAATTATGGATAGAAATGTATTCGGTAAAATATGAGCTAAATGTCGCTAAACTTATAAATCCTATACCTACAAACCATTTATTGTAAAGAAGCCAACAACCTATTACCAGTAAATAGAACGTATAAAAATAAACTCTACTGGTATCCATTCCCATTATTGAAGAGTAAGAAGGTTGGCTATGCAAGAGTAAATCTATAAAGCCTGTAATTATAAACACGAACAATAATAAACCCGTTACCAGTTTATTCGTTGAATATGTTTTTAAAGTATCATTGTCTTTCATCGTTTATTTCAACTCTTAATTTCTAACAATTAAGTTTTTCATTCAATTCCGTTCTGATTTTATTTTTTTGAGCTATTTGTTGTAACGGTTAATGTATGATCTGTACGGGTTAGAAATCCGTAGGATTTCCCGCCGTACGATAACATTCTAAATATACGTAGATTTTCCGACGGAAAATCGGACAGTATAGATTATACATATTGTTAGCAAACGTGTTGCAGCGCAAACCTTTGTCTGGTCGCAGATCACTGATAGATTTCACGAACTCTTTTAAAATGGTTTCTTTTTTAAGTCCGTCGAAACCAAATAGAAAAGGATTTATGTATATCGTTTTTATGCAGACTTATCCAAGAAATTGATAAGTCCGTCCGCGCAACAGTTGCGTCTGAGTGAAGTCCGTCCGAGCGAGAACTTTGGCAAGGTATTTTTTAATTAAATATCTAAAGTTTGAGAAAGTAACAAGCCTAAAGAAACCATTTTAAAAATGCTGGTTTACCCGAACCAAACTCTTCTTTTTTAAATATTCAGGCTAATTGCGCAACGATTTAATTTTTATGGCAATATGTTTGCTAACGATTTGGCTAAGCGTAGTGCGGTAGTAAGGAAACTTTTCGTTTCCGTCTACACACGAAGCTAAAGCTTATTGTTTAGTTTTATTTTTTCTTGTCCGAAGCTAAATCCATAAGATTTAGCGACTTCATAAATATACACAGACCTTTCGGTTTTGCCCTAAACTCCGCATTGCGTTTAGGTTTTGTTGTGTTTATTTTTTTTTCAGCCTGCTTGCGACCTTATCTATTTCCAGTTCGTTCCTGAAATCCCATTGTTTTTTTCTATTTACAGGATTTTCAAATTCATCAAAATTACCATACAAGATTATTTTACGAACTCCATTTTCTAAAACTTCATTGGATTTACAATTACTTAATTTTTTCCATTTTTCTTCAGGTATGTAATCGTAATATAGTTTAGAAAAATACATTTCTGCACAAGCTCCAAACCATAATCTATCGCCACTTTTTAACAAGTGTTGATGTGTTGGCATAGATTCTAAGTCGATAATGTATTTGTCGCGCTCACTCATACTTCTAGGATTATCCAAGATTTTCACATAAGAAGGAATTTCCCCTAATCTTCCTATCCATGTTCTATACTTGTTAGAACGGCTTAAAATCATATCCAAATTACTATGAATGTGAGCATACAATATTTGGTTGTCAACTACGTCCAGAAGTTTGTAGATAATGTCCTTATTTTCTAATGTCCCAAATACACGTAATGCTCTATTACTTTGCTGAAACCCAATAAACCTGTCATCTTCTTCTTTTTCTAATTTTAATAAATCAAATTTGAAATTTTCTTTATCGTAATAAGCTTTAAAGAGTTCAAAGGTGTTGAAGGTTTTTTCAGCGTATATTAATTTTTCTAAATCAGTAGTATATTCAAAAAAGTATGATTGAGGGTTGAATAAATTAGATATTTCAAATGCCAAATCTATGAATTTTGGCATTTGAAATTCTTTATTCAATCTTATGTTAAAACTAAGTTTATTCAAATATTTTTATATTTTTTTGAAAATTAAATACAACGGTTCGGCTATGGCAAGTAGGGCAGGCAAGGAAACTTTTCGTTTCCGTCTGCGCTCGTAGCCAAAGCTTTTTGTTTTGTTTTTATCTTTTTCATTTTAAAAGCCAAATCCAAAAGATTTGGCGGACTTAACAAACACGCCCAAGCCTTTGAAGATAATATTTTTCGCCCTATTTGCTATAGGCATTGTTGCCAGTAGTTTTTATCTTCCACGCAGTTTCTTCTAGCCATACTTCAAATTCGTCTCCAATGTTCACCTCCTCCATCATAATTTCAGTCAGTTGGTGGTTTTTGTTCAAAATTTTGACCTTTATAACCGGTTCTTTTGAGTCATCTTCAAAATATTTCCCAGTAATTATTCCGTCAACAGATAAGTCCTTTGATGAGTTAAAATCCCAGTCTAAGTTCGGACAAGAATAATCCACAACACTATTATATTCGCTAACAGGCATTTTGACATTGATAGTGTCATTTATTTGGTAACTATTATATTTTTCTAAACCTATAATTTTCTGTTCTTTCGCACATTCAATATATGGCTTTTCGCTTTCAATTATTTCGTTCACTTTATCTTGAATATAAACGTTTTCATCATTCAGATATTGATGATAAGAATATAATATTAATCCAGACATATAATCATAGTGAGTTATTCCTAATGAATTGAAATACGACACGATGGAGTCCGATTTAGCGTGACGTCGTAATAAATTGTTTCTCAAGTGTAATCCAATTCCAAAGTGCAAATCATTCGGTGTTGTATCGTTTTCCTTTATGTTTTTAAAATGCTCTATATCTTCCGCACTCCAAACTTCGTTTAAGTACTCAAAAGAGTAATTCAGCTCTTTTGGAATTTCATCCTTTCTATTACAAGATAGAAGGCAAAATATAGTAAGAATTATTATTAGGTTTCTCAATATCTCTTAAATTACTGGCAACAATTGTATATGTGCACAATTACACTTATATCTTTTATACTTGTAATTTAAAAAAAATAAAAAAGAGAAAAAGATTATTACTTCATTAAGTTAATTTCAGCAATACTTTTTATTCTATTTCGCTCTAAGAAAGCGTCAATAGTCTCAAAATGTTCGATAACGCGTTGTTCTTTAAATTCAAACACTTTTTGAGACAGACCTTGTAAAAAATCTCGATCGTGAGAAACAAGAATAAGTGTACCATCGTATGTAGATAGCGCTTCTTTTAGTACATCTTTAGATTTTAAATCTAAGTGGTTGGTTGGTTCATCTAATATTAAAAGGTTAACCGGCTCTAATAATAGTTTTACCATCGCCAATCGGGTTTTTTCTCCACCGGAAAGCATGCTAACTTTTTTATCGATATCGTCACCACTAAACATAAAGCGACCTAAAATATTTTTAATCTGATTTCGAATATCGCCAAAAGCCACTTCATCAACCGTTTGAAATATAGTAAGATCTGGGTCTAATAAAGAAGCTTGGTTTTGGGCAAAGTACCCTACCTTAACATTGTGACCTAGCTGACATGTGCCCTCTACGGGAATTTCACCCAATATGGCTTTTATCATGGTAGATTTACCTTCTCCGTTACGTCCTACAAAAGATACTTTTTCGCCTCTTGCAATAGACATATTGGCATCTTTAAAAACAATATGGTCATCATAAGATTTAGAAACATCTTTTACGGTGACAGGATAATCACCTGATCTTGGAGCGGGAGGGAAGCGTAATTTTAAAGATGATGTATCTATCTCATCTATCTCAATTATCTCTAGCTTTTCTAACATACGCTCTCGCGATGTCACCTGATTCGTTTTAGAGTAGGTACCTTTAAATCGCTCTATAAAAGCCATGTTATCGGCAATAAACTTTTGCTGCTCTTGGTAAGCTTTTATTTGATGTGATCTACGGTCTTCACGTAATTGTAAATAGTGAGAATAGTTCGCTTTATAATCGTAAATGCGCCCCATGGTTACTTCAATGGTACGGTTGGTAATATTGTCAATAAAAGCCCTATCGTGAGAAATTACCATAACAGCATTGGCTTTATTCAACAAGAAATCTTCTAACCAAATTACAGATTCTATATCTATATGGTTAGTTGGCTCATCTAAGAGGATGAGATCCGGCTTTTGCAATAGAATTTTAGCCAATTCTATACGCATACGCCAGCCACCACTAAACTCATTGGTTTGTCTGGTAAAATCTTCTTGTTTAAATCCTAATCCCTTTAATGCCTTTTCTACTTCAGCATCGTAATTGATTTCATCTAAAGCATAGTATTTCTCCCCAAGGTCAGATACTTTCTCGATGATGCTCATATAGGCATCACTCTCATAGTCTGTTCTGGTCTCTAGTTCTTTATTAAGCTTATCCATTTCATCGCGCATGCTGAAAACATACTTAAATGCTTTAGCAGCTTCCTCAAAAACGGTACAATTATCTTCTGTAAGTAGATGTTGTGGTAAATAAGCGATAACAGCGTCTTTTGGTACGCGAACATTACCTCGAGTTCCTTTTTGCTCACCGGCAATAATCTTCATCATGGTAGATTTACCGGCTCCGTTTTTACCCATTAAGGCAATTTTATCGGTTGGGTTTATGACAAAGGAAACGTCACTGAATAGGGTAGTGCCACTGAATTCTACGGCTAGGTTATCTACTGAAATCATGCTTTTTATTTAAAAAAGCAAAACTAGTAATAAGATGTGGTGCTTGGTACTTAC
>Ga0209295_1000477_pt1 | contig 19253 bp, 16 predicted proteins | sample Porto_5metaG_FD_187428 | JGI IMG/M metagenome (GOLD analysis project Ga0209295, IMG submission 187428) | Marine algal microbial communities from Porto, Portugal - Porto_5 metaG (SPAdes) (version 2) | ecosystem: Host-associated > Algae > Red algae > Unclassified | place: Portugal: Porto... | reverse complement strand
TTAAACTTAAACTTAAACTTAAACTTAAACTTGAGCTTAAAATGTTACATCATAGCAGGGGAGGCTTCGGGCGATTTGCATGGGGCTAATCTCATGTACGCCTTACGAATGCAACATGCCGAAACCGAATTTCGGGTATGGGGCGGCGACCTCATGCAAGCCGCTGACGGCGAACTCGTAAAGCACTACCGCGACTTGGCTTTTATGGGCTTTCTCGAAGTCGCTAAGAATATTCGTACTATCCTAAATAACCTCAAATTTTGTAAAAAAGACATCCTCAATTACCAACCCGATGTCTTGATTCTGATCGACTATCCGGGCTTCAATCTACGGATTGCAGAATGGGCGAAGCGCGAAGGTATTCGGGTGTTTTACTACATTTCGCCACAAATATGGGCTTGGAAAGAAGGTCGTGTCGAAAAAATACGACGCGATGTAGAACGCATGTTTGTCATCCTGCCTTTTGAAAAAGATTTCTATAAAAAACATCAGATAGAAGTAGATTTTGTGGGGCATCCTTTATTGGATATGATTACGCACCCCCGACCCCTAAAGGGGAGTCCGCCCACAAAGCAAGATAAGTGGGAAGGTTCTCCTTTAGGGGTCGGGGGCGCGAGTGTGTCGAACTCCCCTTTAGGGGCGGGGGACAAGCGCATTATCGCTCTACTTCCCGGCAGTCGCCGACAGGAAATCAAACGGATGTTGGGCATCATGTTAGAGGTTGTGCCACAGTTTGAGGGGTATCGTTTTGTGATAGCGGGTGCGCCGGGCATCCCACGCAAGGTGTACGCACCTTTTCTAAACGAGCAGATACAAGTCCTTGAAAATCAGACCTATCATTTGCTCGAAAAAGCAAGTGCGGCACTTGTCACATCAGGTACAGCAACGCTCGAAACGGCATTATTCGGCGTGCCACAGGTGGTTTGTTATCGGGGAAATGCTTTATCTTACCAAATCGCTAAGCGATTGGTGAAGGTCGATTATATTTCATTAGTCAATTTAATTTGTGAAAAAGAAGTGGTACGCGAATTGATTCAGGATGAATTGACGGTCGAAAATCTGACCCGCGAATTATCGACAATTTTAACCGAAAAAAAACACCACGAAATATTAGCGGATTATAAGGTTTTACATGAAAAATTGGGCGGAAAAGGCGCGTCGGAAAGGGCGGCGCAGTTGATGCTGAGATATTTGAGTTGAGTGGTCGGCGGTTTTTCTGTCTGCTGTCCGCAGTTGGTATTTCATCATGCAGAAAAAATATCACAAAGCAACTATTTCTCCTAATGATTTGTTGGTATTCATAGAATGGTAGAGAACAAATTGCTTTGCGTAAGTCCAGAATAACAGTTGCTTTGTTCCTGATACTTAGCCGGACTCATTCAGTCATCTACTCATTATGCTTAAATATGGATTTTGAAATAATCATTGAAGGCTTAAAACGCCAGTTGAATGAGCCTTTGCCGGGCGAAAAAGCCCAGTATCGAATGGCGAGTTATACCCGTGAAGATATCGAATCACGAAACCTCAAACCGCCTGGTGATGTGCGTGTGGCGGCGGTATTGGCGATGCTCTATCCGAAAAACGGTGATACTTATATTTCGTTGATGGAACGCACGGATAGAGGTGCACATGCAGGGCAGGTGAGTTTTCCGGGCGGTGGCGTGGAAAAAGAAGATAAAGACTTGACTGCTACGGCATTACGCGAAGCAAACGAGGAGGTAAACATACAGTCGGAGGATGTGAAGATACTCGGAAAATTGACGCCGTTACATATTCCAATTAGCAATTCGATGGTGTATCCGATTGTTGGGTATTCGCGGGTGGTGCCTGATTATGTGCCGGATCCGGCGGAAGTGAAAAGCATTATCGAAGCCCCGATAGCCGATTTTTTTAACCCTGATAAATTAAAACTAACCGACATGCGTGTGCCTGTGGGGTTTGTGTTGAAAGATATACCTTATTTTGACATCAACGAGCATATCGTATGGGGAGCTACCGCCATGATGATGAATGAGTTATTGGAAGTGGTCAAACTCGGAATTGCAGCAAGCGGTTTGATGGAGGATGTAAAAATTTAACTTGAATGACTACTTAGGAAAATTGGAGTTGGGTGCTTGGCATCTAAACTTTTTTCTAAGTTTTTGGCGCAAATTTTGTACCTTTGCAATCGTTTTTCAAATTAACGTTTTTTTAATATTCAAATAATAAAATGAATTTATTTAATTTAAAATCTTTAGTACTTCCCCTTATTGCATTAGTAGTAGTATCCATGTTGTTTACAGCATGTCGGGATGATGACACCGACCTCGTACCGACTACTTTATCTGAAACTTTGGAAACTTACCCTGACTTGAGTAGGTTGGTAGAGGCACTCGAAGCAACGAGCCTTATTTCTCAGTTGAACGGCGCGACAGTAACTGTTTTTGCACCCACGAATGCAGCTTTTGATACCTTCTTGATGGATGAAGGGTATGGCTCTATCAACGATGTTCCAGTCGGTGACCTCAAAAATTTATTGCTCAATCACGTGTTGGACGGTTACGTCACTTCAGATGCTTTGAACAACGGATATGTAACGACACTCGCTGAAGCGCAAGGTCACCAAGTAAGCATGAAGGTAGATGTAGACCAACTTTTGCTCAACAACTCTTCAAAAATCACTAGCGTAGACATTGATGGTCTTACGGGTGTTATTCACGTTGTAGATGCAGTCGTTGCTATACCTAATGTGGTTGACATCGCAATCAATGACGGCAATTTTACCAATCTCGTAGAAAGTCTTTCTACAGTAGAATTGGTCAATACGCTTCAAGAAAATGGTCCATTTACTATTTTCGCACCTAATGATGCTGCTATTCAATGGTCTACTTCAATGGGTTTATCCCTTGATATTTTGAGAGAAATTCTTTCTGACCATGTAGTAAATGGCAATATACATTCTGCTGATCTATCTGATAATCAATTAATTGAAACCATCGGTCAAAGCGGTTCAAACAGCTACACTATTCGTTTTGGTGCTGATGGCACAACACAAATCATAGAAACAGGCAGCAATCCTGATAGCATCATCGCACGTATTACGATGACTGATATTCAGGGTAGCAATGGCGTGGTTCACATGATTAATAACATAATTGTTTTATAAAATTTTGAATGAATGAATTTTGAATGCTTGAATGAATGAATCATATAATCTACCCCAAATGAAGAAGTTATTTTTTTTATATGTTTGGCTAAATTTGACGCGCATAGCCGAGCTACGTAAGGAAGATTTAGTGAAACATATAAGAAAAAGAACAATTCAGACGGGTAGATCATTTTTTTCGTCTTCCCTTAATATTGTCATTATTCATTCACTCATTTGTTCAAAATTCATTCAAAATTCATTATGTTATGATTATTACTACAACAGAAACTATTCCCGGAAAAGAAATCACTGAAATCGTGGGTATTGCGCGTGGCAACACCGTGAGAGCGCGAAATATTGGGCGCGATATTTTTGCAGGATTGAAGAACCTCATCGGCGGCGAAATCAGCGAATACACCAATCTGCAAGCCTCTGCTCGCGAAGAAGCACTCGCTCGCTTGGTCGAAGATGGCGAAAGCCTCGGCGCAGATGCGGTCGTCAATGTTCGTATGACCACTTCGATGATCATGCAAGGCATGTCAGAACTCCTCGTGTATGGAACGGCAGTGAAACTTAAATAATACGATAATGGTGTAAGTGAAAGAAAATAAATAACTTGCCCCATTATGCTTGTTCTTTTCCCTTTTAAAAAACACAAAAAATAGTTCCGTAGCTATGGCTATGCAACGATTTTTTGAATTCTTTAGAAGGTTACACTGAAATATAGCCATTTTTTAATTAATTAAAATTATTTATAAATATTTTTTATTATAAAATAATTTAAAAATATCCTTATTTCAGCAGAACCTTAGAAGAAAAAATTACGGCGCATTATGGAACAATTTATTTAATTTCTTTCACTTAGCCAAACATATAAAAAAATAACTTCTTCATTTGGGATAGATTATTTTCTTCCTCTTCCCTAATTATTATTCGGATAGGAGTGAGAGAGTGGCTGACGACTTCTACAAACATATTAGAGATTTTTTGGAGAAAATTTCACAGGATCCGTTTTCATTTCCTGTGGCGCATCGGAATATCAGGAAATGTAGTGTGAAAAATTCCAATTCATAACCTGCTTCGAAGTCAATGAAGTAGTAGAGATAATTGCCATCTTCCATATAAGTAGAAATCCACAAACTTGGAAAGAACGCGGCTAAACACCAATTAAAAATTCTTCATTTCAATAGACTTTATTTAGAAATATTTTGTATGCAGCTAACATTGTCTTTTTCCGATACTCTTCTCCTATTTTTCGCTCCGTACCGTAGGGTATGCAGCTCAAAATGAGGCTCGATTATCGAAAAAATACAAAATTCCATGCATACAAAATATTCCTAAATAAAGTCTAATTAAAAATCACCAAATCAAAAATCTTTCAATTGAGACTTTTAGCCATAGATTACGGAACAAAGCGCGTCGGAATCGCCGTATCAGACCCGATGCAGATTATTGCGACGGGTTTAGATACCGTTGCGAACAAGGATGTCATGAAATTTCTGAAAGAATATACGTCAAAAGAAGCCGTCGAAACCTTCATCGTCGGCGAACCGCTTGACCCTGATGGCGAACCCACCGCAACGACTCGAAAAATTCATAAATTTGTCGAAAGCCTCAAAAAATTATTTCCCGATATTCCTGTCGAATTGGTTGATGAAAGCATGACCTCCCAAAATGCCGCTCGCATCCTCGTAGAAAGTGGCGTCAAGAAAATGAAACGCCGCGAAAAAGGACGCATTGACCGTATCAGTGCCATTCTTATTTTACAAGAATATATCGAAAACAAACATTATAGTTAGGGAAGAGGAAGAAAATAATCTACCCCAAATGAAGAAGTTATTTATTTTCTTTCACTAAGGAAAATTTAGTGAAACATATAAGAAAAAGAACAATTCAGACGGGTAGATTATTTTTTTCGTCTTCCCTTAGTTCAGGTTCTGAACGGTGTGAGTTGTTTCTTTTTAATGAAAAACAAATTTGTCATAGATTCGCGGCACTCGCCGTGAACATTTTATACCTAAATTTCCTTACCTTTACGTTCCCAATTTTTACGCCGTCATTTGGACTTGCGCTTGACACTTGAACTTGAACTTAAAAATGATTTTACCAATATACGCCTACGGGCAACCCATTTTGAAAAAGGTCGGCAAACCGATTGACAAAGATTATCCGGACCTCAATAAACTCCTCAAAAATATGTGGCAAACCATGTATAATGCCGAAGGTGTAGGTTTGGCTGCTCCTCAGATTGGCTTACCGATACGTTTGTTTCTCGTTGATACTGTGCAAAGTATGAAGGAAGAGGAGGAAGAAAAAGGCATCAAGCGTGTATTCATCAACGCTCAAAAAGTCAAAGAAACGGGCAAGCATTGGGACTACGAGGAAGGCTGCCTCAGTATCCCCAATATTCGCGGTGATGTGAGTCGTCCGGAGGTCTTGAAAATTCGCTACATGGACGAAAATTTTGTAGAACACGAAGAAACTTTCGACGGCATCAATGCCCGTGTGATACAGCACGAATACGACCATATCGAAGGCGTTTTATTCACCCAATTGCTCAAACCACTCAAAAGAAAACTCGTCAAACGCAAACTCGATAAAATCGCAAAAGGCAAAACCGATGCGGGATATCGCATGAAATTTAAATAACTTCAACCTCAACTTCAATTTCAAAAAAATCAAAAAATTTGCATAGCAAATTCTTTATAATATTTTGATTTGGCTTCGCCAAATCTTGTAATTTGAGGTTGAGGTTGAGGTTGAAACTGTTCACTCTACCTCTCCGCGTTTTAGCATTTCAACATCCAATCCGAGTGCTTCGGCGAGTATTTTCATCGATGGTTGTTCGTCAATATGCTGCCCCAATTTCTCTATATCTTCCTGAAAATCAAGTAAATAATCTTCGTGCATTTTGCGGACTAAACCCACCAATTTCATGGTGCGTTTGACTACGTAGCTGTTGAAAGTACGTGATCTATGGGGGTGTGCTTTCCTTATTTTATCGCCAAATAAGCTCAAACTTTTATTCAACATTAGCAGGTTGAGCTGCACTTCGCCGTACTTATCTTTAGTTGTTTTTAAGTGTCGATTGATGTCTCCGCTAAGGCTTCGCAAGACCAACAGCAAGTAGCCCGGCGAGTAATACTGATACTTGTCAAAGTCGGTGCTAATCATCAGATAGATTTCTTCGCGTCGCTCTTCCTTCGTGCTGCCCTTTTCCAATAATTTAAATTTGAGTTGCTCTATCAATACCGCATCTTTGGCGATGAGCCGAAAGAGTAATTTGTCCTTTTCTTTGGCGGAAAGGAGCGTGATTGCTTCCTTCAATTCGTCGGATAGTTTTTGTCTTGCCATTTCACAAAATTAATAGAAAAATATCGAAACACAAACGTAAACGTAGCGTAATGCCCTTGTGCCGTCATTCGTCGGCACAAGGGCGTTACGTTACGTAATTTGACTTTTTTGAGAAAAGCAAATTCTTGTTCTAATTCTACATTAAGACTCTTGATTTACTGACCTCCAGAGAGTTATATCAGTGCGATTTAAATGTTGTTTTTTAATAATAAGACGATTACAAAAACTAACCAATTCGTACAGTTTGTATTTTAAATTTAAATTATTTGAATGTATTTATTTCTCATTTAAATGAAGTCAACTAAAACACACATAAATAACTGATAATCAAGTTCTTTTAGAGTCTTAACGTAGAATTAAGTATTTCGATTTGTAAAAATAACCCAAACTGTTCCTTTTTTTAGTCGTTGAATGGCTGTATCTTTAATTCAAAATCTACAGCCACACACTTTTCTCACTCGTAAATTTTATATTATGAAAAAACATATATTATCTACTTTTGCCTTGCTTATCTGTTGTGCTATGATACGGGCACAATGCGATTTAGTGATTGACAATACATTTGCAGACGACGGAACATTTTTGCAACCATTCGATTATGAGTACGATATTGACTATGGTTATTCAGGCATAGCGCAGTATTATATCAGCGACTTGACTACAATGCCGGATGGCAGAATATTCGGTATTGGTTTCGTTGGTCAGGTATTAAATCTGCCCTACTTTGAAGTACAGCTGCGCATAGGTTTATTTGCACTGACGCCATCCGGCGAATTGGATTATATCAGGCAACCTCCCGGACAGTCACATTCATATCTAATTGGTCAAATCGTTGAATCAAACGGCAATCTTATTTACAGTTCAGATTATGACAATCTGAATTGTTTTGACCCTGACAATCCCAATGTACCATGTTTTGCATCGGTTGTCTTTGCCAGTAATATTCGTAAATTAGCCACACAGACAGACGGTAAAATACTCATTGGAACGCTAAGCGGAGAAGTATTCCGATACTTGCCAGACGGTACAGCTGATACCGACTTTAATGAAAATGTCGATATGAACGGTACTATAGGCACAATAGCTGATATTGATCTTTTGCAAAATGGGCAAATAAGTGTAACCGCAACAAACGGCGTTATGAGGTTGAACAGTGACGGTACAACAGACGCTGCTTTTGGGACTAATGGATTATTTACAGATGCCGAATTTGGTTCCGGCAATGCTCATAACCAATTTGTTGAACTCCCAACCGGAAACTATGCCGTACTACAAGATGCTCGTTTAATATATGTCTCATCTGATGGAATGGAGGCTACAACGAACCCGGATTTTAATCCTCCGGGAGGTGCTGCTTATGCTAGAAAAGATATGCTGGCATTGCCCTCCGGTGAAATTTTGATTGCCTCCAATGATGCTCTCTTAACTTCTCAGGATAATTATCTTGCAATCGTAAATACTGACGGTACGACTACCCTCAACATACTAAATGCCACAGCACTTACACTTCAGGGAAGTAAAGTTCTTGTGAGTGGTTTCGCCTATGGTTATGACCCTTTTCGAGAATGGAGCGCGTGGGTGAACCGCTATGAATGTGATAATTTTGGTAAAATCCTGTTTTCGACATTTTATGATATTAATCAAAATAAAATACAAGACAATGGCGAACCCAAATATAATGACGCCACAATACTCATAGAATCCCCTGAATTGCTATTTTCTCAAAGCCAGCTAAGTGCCTTCCCATTCTCTGGTGAATCCAGTGATTACACTGTAGCATATCTACAAGGCAATAGTGAATGGGAATTGACTACTGATTCTGTTTGGTATTATGTCTCGCTTCAGAATAATGAAACCGACACCCTTTATTTCGGTCTGTATCCCAATGAATTAGTCAGCGATATACGCCCCACAATCGCTGCTCCACCTGCCCGTTGCAATGAAACTATCACCTTCGACATCAGCACCAAAAACCTCGGCACTACCATTGCAAGCGGTACGCTTTGGCTCGAAGTAGACGAAAATATCCTCGCCACCAACTTCATTGATACGCCTGATACTACCGTCATGCCCAATCGCTACGGTTGGTTTTTCAGCGATTTATATCCGGGTTATGACCTTAAAAAACAGATAGCTTTGCAAATTCCCGGACCGCCTGATTTTCCGCTAGGTGATTTACTCTCTTTTAATACCTACGCAGATTTTGACGATGAAAATGGTACAAATACCTCCCCAATTTTTGCCTATACTCCCGGAGTCCAATGCTCTTACGACCCCAACGACAAACTCGTCAATCCCACACGCGAAGGAGATTATGCCTTGTTTGACGAAGACCTTATCTATACCATTCGCTTTCAAAATACGGGCAATGATGTCGCCTACGATGTCGTGATACAAGATGCACTTGATGTTAATTTTGACCGCGAGAGTTTCCGAATATTGGGTAGCAGTCACGCCGAAAGACTCAGTACAAACATGAGTAACGACGGTATTCTAACCTTTGAATTTAGAGATATTTTTCTACCTGATTCTACCTCCAATTTTGAAGGAAGTCAGGGCTATGTCTCGTACCTGATTCGCACGATTGATGGCTTGGCAGAGGAAACACCCGTTACCAATTCGGCAGACATTTATTTTGACCTCAATCCGCCTGTCATTACCAACACCGTGCAAAGTGTCATGGTGAGCGAATTGCCAACCATCTCGGTACAATCGCCTGAAAATCAATTAGATTTTAACATTATTCCCAATCCAAATCCGGGTATATTTCATGTACAAGGCATCACAAACGGCACTTACCAAATATTCAATACGATGGGACAAGTCATTCATTCCGCTAGTTTGAATAATGACGCTGCCCTTGATATTTCAGAAGCTGCTTCCGGTATTTATTTTATCGAAATTCTAAATGGCGAACAAGTGGGTACACGGCGTTTTATCAAGCAATAATACCGTCAATATCATTCGTTTTGTAGAGCAAATTCATGAATTTGCTCTACAAAACATCCGCGTAACACTCGCCTTGCATTTCCAAAAATGCAGGGCGAATTTCGTTTGAGGCAATTTATAAAAGTGTATAAGGGTTTATGATTTAATCATAAAAATAAAATATTTTATACTTAAAATTTCTATTATCAGTGTTTTATAAAGGTTAATTTTCAATTTGTAAAAACACCCCAAACCGTTCCTTTTTTTAACCCTTAAATGCCCGTACCTTTAATTTAAAATTTACAACCCTACAATTTCTTCCTCTTCCCTAAATTGTCAATTATGAAAAAAATATTTATATTTAATTTCCTTCTTGTTTTCTATCTGGTAGTCTTTTTTACCATCTCAAAAGTGAAAGCGCAATGCCCACAAGGAACAATTCAGCTGAACACACAGCAGCAGATTGATAGTTTTGCGATAAACTACCCGACATGTACTGAGACACTTGGAAATCTTATTATTGAAGATTCCGGTTATTATGGCAGTGAAATCACCTCACTTGATGGGCTTAATCAACTTGTCTTTATCAATGGAGGTATGGTAATTAATGCTTACTCCTTGCCTAATTTAGTGGGCTTAGAGAATTTGACTTCTATTATTGGAGACATGAGAATTATGCAAAATTTTTCGTTAGAAAGTTTGACAGGTTTAGAGAATCTGACATCTATTGATGGGGATATGATAATTTTGGAAAATTCATTTGGTAATTGGGCAGGCTTCAATATTTTGGCAGGTTTAGAAAGTCTGACTTCTATAGGGGGCAGTCTGACGATTTCAGGCAATCATACAACGGGAAATTTGACCGGCTTAGAAAAACTGACCTCTGTTGGTGGAAGCGTAACGGTTGGTGGGAATTCTTTTTATCCGACCTTTCCCGGAGACGGAGCATTTGGTATAAGTTCCTTAAAAGGCTTGGACGGTTTGACTACTATTGGTGGAAGTCTGAATATTACCAATAATTTGACCTTAGGTTCTTTTAATAGTTTATATAATCTAACTACTATTGGCGAAAATTTGACAATTACCGGGAATACTGAAGAATTTTGGCCCTATTATACTTCGGGCTTAGGTAGTTTAGAGGGTTTAAATAACCTAACGTCTATTGGTGGAAATATATTGATTAAGAATAATAGAGCATTAGAGAACGTATCAGCTTTAGAGCAACTGACTACCATCGGTGGAAGTTTGGAGATATCCGGAAATTCTCATAATGATTTTAATACCGGAGCGCTCAAAGGCATGTCAAGTTTAACCGGCTTAGATAACATAGACTACACTACAATAACAGACTTGAAAATATACTCTAATAAAAATCTCTCTCTCTGCGGATTATCCAATATTTGCACTTACTTAGCTGCCGAAGGTACACACGAAATATATGACAATATGCTTTATTGTAATTCAGAAGTAGAAATTCTCAATACCTGTGATGGTTTGGGTAATATACAGCTTTCTGCATTTTACGATATTAATCAAAACAAAATACAGGATAATGGAGAACCTGATTACAACGATGCTGCGATACTTATAGAATCCACTACGTCAGCTTTTTCCCAAAACCAACTAAGTGCCAATACATTTTTTGGAGAACCCGGTAATTACACAGTGTCTTACGAGCAAGGCAGCACCCAATGGGAGTTAATCACTGATTCTATGTCATATTTCGTCTCACTTGAAGAAAATGAAACCGACACTGTTTATTTCGGTCTTTATCCGGCTGACTTGGTGAGTAGTATACTCTCCGCCATTGCCTCTCCACCTACCCGCTGTAATGAAACCATCACCTTCGACACCAGCACCAAAAACCTCGGCACTACCATTGCAAGCGGTACGCTTTGGCTCGAAGTAGACGAAAATATCCTCGCCACCAACTTCATTGATACGCCTGATACTACCGTCATGCCCAATCGCTACGGTTGGTTTTTCAGCGATTTATATCCGGGTTATGACCTTAAAAAACAGATAGCTTTGCAAATTCCCGGACCGCCTGATTTTCCGCTAGGTGATTTACTCTCTTTTAATACCTACGCAGATTTTGACGATGAAAATGGTACAAATACCTCCCCAATTTTTGCCTATACTCCCGGAGTCCAATGCTCTTACGACCCCAACGACAAACTCGTCAATCCCACACGCGAAGGAGATTATGCCTTGTTTGACGAAGACCTTATCTATACCATTCGCTTTCAAAATACGGGCAATGATGTCGCCTACGATGTCGTGATACAAGATGCACTTGATGTTAATTTTGACCGCGAGAGTTTCCGAATATTGGGTAGCAGTCACGCCGAAAGACTCAGTACAAACATGAGTAACGACGGTATTCTAACCTTTGAATTTAGAGATATTTTTCTACCTGATTCTACCTCCAATTTTGAAGGAAGTCAGGGCTATGTCTCGTACCTGATTCGCACGATTGATGGCTTGGCAGAGGAAACACCCGTTACCAATTCGGCAGACATTTATTTTGACCTCAATCCGCCTGTCATTACCAACACCGTGCAAAGTGTCATGGTGAGCGAATTGCCAACCATCTCGGTACAATCGCCTGAAAATCAATTAGATTTTAACATTATTCCCAATCCAAATCCGGGTATATTTCATGTACAAGGCATCACAAACGGCACTTACCAAATATTCAATACGATGGGACAAGTCATTCATTCCGCTAGTTTGAATAATGACGCTGCCCTTGATATTTCAGAAGCGGCTTCCGGTATTTACTTCATCAAAATTCGAAATGGCGAACAAGTGGGTACAGAGCGTTTTATCAAGCAATAATACCCTCAATATCATTCGTTTTGTAGAGCAAATTCATGAATTTACTCTACAAAACATCCGCGTAACACTCGCCTTGCATCTCCAAAACGCAAGGCAAATTTCGTTCAAAACAAGTACCATACAAACGCGATTTTATTTATTTATTTATTTTTATGGGAAAAACGCTTGCTCCAATATCCTGTAAAAAAAACACCACAAAACATCATCAGCATCACATTTGGGCAAAACCTTTTCATACCAATCATCAACCGGATATTCACCAGCACACCTCACTCAAATATACTTCACCTATCGTGCTGCTTTCTCCTTAAATAAGGTCTGGATATCGAATGTTGATTTTCCCCAACGCCCTCTCGCCTGACATTTCAAAAATGTCCGTCGAGTTATGGCAATCGTATAAAAAATAAAAACACCCAAATCAACCGTCATTCCAAACCCCGATTTGGAATCTGTTTGGCTGTTCGCACCATTTTGAACAGGTAGAGAAAATTCATGAATTTTCTCTACCTGTTCGGGCATTGTGCCGAGACCGGACAGATTCTGAATCTAGTTCAGAATGACGGTTCTTTTTTAGGTTTTTGAGGGGAAATATTTTTTATGCGATTGCCATATCCGTCGAGTTAGGGAAGAGGAAGAAAATAATCTACCCCAAATGAAGAAGTTATTTTTTTTATAGGTTTGGCTAAATTTGACGCGCATAGCTGGGCTACGTAAGGAGAATTTAGTGAAACATATAAGAAAAAGAACGATTCAGACGGGTAGATTATTTTTTTAGTCTTCCCTTAACCAATCCGCAGCTTTTATCAAATATCATTACATTTCTAAAAACCCAAGCCGAATCCATTTTCCCCAATAATTCCCTACCTTCGCCCTATGTCCGACACAAGCGAATTAACACAATTATTAGAAACCCTATACATCGAAAAAAAGGAAGACTTCGAGCAATACCGCGCAATGGTATTGGCATTGCCATTGGCGAAAAAAAAGGAAAAAGGCTGGTGTTGGCATCCCTTCATCGTACAAAAAACGGGCTTCACGTATGGCGAACGTGCCTACATCATAGGCGACCGCGTAGCCAACCTCAACGAACCCCACCGATTTCGCTCCGGTATGCCCGTCAATATTTTTTTGAAAGAAGAAAAAGAAACGCCGAAAGAATGTGGCGGCGTGATAAAATACATTGACAAAAACAAAATGAAAATCGTACTCAACGGCAAAGACGTACCACAGTGGATGAATCGCGGTTTGCTCGGTATTGATTTGATGTTTGATGAAAAAACGTATTTGGAAATGGAAAAAGCCTTGAAAAAAATCATCAAGGCGAAAGGAAATCGAATGGCAGAATTGCGCGATATTTTTCTGGGAAATAGACAGCCTCAATTCCAAAAAATAAGCCATCACATCGAAGTTCCACACTTAAACAAATCCCAAAATACCGCTATCAACAACATCCTCGCCGCTCACGATGTTGCCGTAGTACACGGACCGCCGGGAACAGGAAAAACGACCACATTAATACAAGCAATCAAGCTCGTATGCAAGCAAGAAAACGGTATATTAGTCACCGCCGCGAGCAATGCCGCCGTAGATTTGATGGTGGATAGGCTCTCAAACGAAGGGCTAAACGTCGTGCGTATCGGCAACATCTCACGAGTCGATGAAAAGCTGATTGAGCATACTCTAGACGGGCGACTCTCTGCACATCCCGAATCTAAAAACATCAAAAAAGTAAAGCAGCAAGCCGCCGAATGTCGCCGAAAAGCCGGGAAGTATAAACGTACATTTAAGCACGCAGACCGTCGCGAACGCAACGAACTCTACCGTGAAGCCGGCGAACTGAGCGCATGGGCACGCGACCTCGAAAGCCGCCTGATTGACCAAATTATCGCCTCCGCAGACGTGGTGGCATGTACGCTCATCAATACAATTAGCAGTGTTCTTGATGAGCATAAATTTCATACGGTAGTCATCGACGAAGCCGCCCAAGCCATCGAACCTGCCACTTGGATCCCTCTCACGCGAGCGCATCGCGTCATACTCGCAGGCGACCCCTTCCAATTACCGCCGACCGTAAAATCCTATAAAGCTGCAAAGCTCGGCTATTCTAAAACCTTGATTGAAAAAGGTTTGGAGCGATTCAATACCGTCAATTTCCTTAATGTACAATATCGGATGAATACCCTCATCATGGGCTTCTCCAATCAGCAATTTTACAACAATCAACTCCTCGCAGATGTCGCCGTAGAGCATTGGAAACTCCAACTTGCAGCGGATATTCCACTGGTGTTTATTGATACGGCAGGTTGTGGATTTGAGGAGCGCGTCAATCCCGAATCGGGCAGCAAAATGAACCCCGACGAATGGCTCATTCTCTACGAACACCTCGCCAAATTGCTCGACCAATTTCACGACGAAGAGCAACCGAGCATCGGCATCATATCCCCGTATCGCGCTCAGGTAGAGCATATTAAGTCCGAGTTTCCGACCTTCGACAAACTCGAAGCCGTGAAAGACCAAGTGACCATTTCGACTATCGACGGCTTTCAGGGACAAGAGCGCGACGTGATGTACATCTCCCTCGTCCGCTCCAATGCAAAGGGCGAAATCGGCTTCCTTTCCGACTACCGCCGCATGAATGTTGCCATGACCCGCGCCAAAAAGAAACTCATCGTCATAGGCGACAGCGCGACCATCGGCGGGCATGATTTTTATAATGATTTTTTGACTTATGTGGAGGCGCATGGGGCGTATGAGACGGCTTGGGAGTATATGTCGTAACGTAGCAAATATTTTGCAAATCGTTTTACGTTTCCTACGGAACGTTTCCTACCCAAATATTGTTATTTCTATTCACATTGTTTATCTTGTATAAAATTTTTGACTTATGACTATGCAAAATACAGATAGGGAAACGCTAAAAATTGTTTTCTTGGAATTATTAAAAGAGGATAAAGAATTTCGTCAGGCAGTGGTGAAGGAGATTGCTATTGAAGGGCAAGCTATCATTAATGAGGAAGCAAAACGAGAGGAAGAATTGAAAACTTCTATCCATAAGATTTTTGATAAATACGATGACGTTTTTAAAGCATTAGCATGAAATATCTGACTAAAAACGACATCATTATCATCAATCGTGAAACAGTGGAAAGGCATGGTGGTAATTTCGTTCCACCTGCCAATATACTGAATGAAAATCCTTTGGACTATTTGGTAGAAGCTGTGGAGACTGAAATGTTCGGCGCACCCTTATATCCTGAAATTTATGATAAAGCCGCGGTGTATATGTTCAACATTATCACCAACCACGTTTTTCAAGACGGGAATAAACGAACCGGGCTTGGGGCGGCTTTGTATTTCTTGGAACTCAATGATATTCCATTTAGAGAGCCATGTATTCAGGTTGATATTGACGGCAAAATCGTACCCGAAAGTAGCGAAAATATCCTGTTTGATTTCACCATAGAAGTCGCCTCGGGTGACCTGACTTTAGAGGAATGTCAGGCATGGTTTAAAGGGAATATTGCCCCGCAATAACAAATTACCATAATCCCTCTTAAACCAGCAAGACGGTTGATTTTTTGACTTATGTGGAGACGCATGGGGCGTATGAGACGGCTTGGGAGTATATGGGCGGGTGAACGTAAAACGATTTTGTAAATCGTTCTGCGTGAGTATTCGATTTACTTGACGATTTACAAAATCGTTTTACGTCGCATAATTTGAGAAAAATAATCAGTACGCAATTTGCGTACAAGTTAAAAAACAACTATCTTGCATTATGAAAGTCAAAATCTTCAAATGGGCTAATGTGATGAATCATTGCGAAGGCAATATTATCATGAAAAAAGCATTTATTGATTTTTACAATCAACTTCAATTTTGTGATTGGGAAATTCCAAGTGATATTCTCAAAAGTTTCAGAACAGCCGATATTGTACCATGCGAAGGCAAGCAATTCAATAGAGTAGTTTTTAATGTTGGTGGCAATAAATTTAGGTTAATTTGTGGGTACAAATTCGGTAAAAAATATGTCGTATTATACGTGCGTTTTGTTGGCACTCATAATGAATATGACAAAGTAAAAGTTTGCGAGGTAGATATGTTTTAATTTTAATTATGAAAAATTTAAAATACAAAAAAATAAAAAACTTGGAGCAGTACAAAAAATACTGCGACACGCACGCCGAGCTAATGATAAGCGAGGAAGCAACGGATGAAATTGAATTATTGGAACTACTCATAGAAGATTATGACCGCCGAATCATGGCAGATACCATAGAAGAATTGAATCCCGTGGAGTTGTTGAGGTCTTTATTGGAAAATGCAGAATGGAGTCAAAGTAAATTTGCTGAAAAAATAGGCGTTTCGCGCCAACTTATCAACGACATTCTTGCTTATCGTCGCAATATCAGCAAAGAATTAGTGGTCAAATTCGCTGATTTTTTTGCTATGTCCCAAGAAGCATTTAGTAGAAAATATGAGTTGAGCGTTGATAAAAGTGATGCTGCCTATACCTTTTCGACTGAAGTGCCTCTTGTCAATGAACCAATATCAAACCCGATTAGGGAAGAATAAAATTTCATTTCGCCTCAAAGTCCCGTATCTTTGAAACATGAACACACGCCCACCATCCAAATCATATTCCATCGAAGAATATCTCGAATTTGAGGCAACGAGCGAACTGAAGCACGAATACGAAAACGGGCTGATTCTCGAAATGTCGGGGGGTGCGATTAATCATGGCGTTATTTCGGACAATATCTATAATGCACTTCGGCAACGCATACGCAAAAGTGGTTCGGGTTGTGAGACCTATTCGGATAACATCAAAGTTCGTATAGAAGACCTCAACCAATTCGTTTATCCTGATGCAATGGTCATCTGCGGAGGTATTGAGCGTTCGGATAAAGACGCTGAATCTGTCACCAATCCCAAAGTCATCGTTGAGGTCTTGTCTAAATCTACGGTAGGCTACGACAGAGGCGATAAATTCCACAAATACAGGCAGTTAGACAGCTTTCAAGAATATATTTTAATTGACCAATATCAATATGTCGTCGAAACATTTTACAAAAACGAACAAGGTTTTTGGGAAATTTCACGAGCGGAAGGACTGGAAAATGAATTGCATGTCAAGTCATTTGGTTTCTCCATTTCAATGAGTGAATTATATGAGGACACAGAAAATATTGGTTGAGGAACGAAGCATAAATATCTATTGCTAATGAACCGACACCAAACCCGATTTAGAAAAAATAAATTTCATACCACTCAAAAAACTCGTATATTTGTAAAATGCAAGCCAAAACCACCACCATACCATCCAATCCTCTCGCTATCGGCAAAGGCATCTTCGCTTTTCCCGATGTGGTAAAGATATTGGATATGCCTTACCGTAAGGTCTATGCGTGGATGCGTCGATATTGGAAAGGGGAGTTGGGAGAAACCTTTAAAAGTAACTATGTACGGGAAGTGGACGGTTCAAGAGGCGTTAATTTCTTGACTTTAATAGAGTTGCATACCATGATGCACCTTTCAGATGCAGGGGTACGCCCTTTCGCTTACAAAATCACTTCTAAAGGTAAAATGGAGGCTTTGTAGCGCTGGCACTCATAAGGCGCATGGGCGCTGAGACGGCTTGGGAGTATATGAGTTGAGGTCTATTTAATACAAAAACGCCACACTATAGACTTTATGAAAACAGACAGTATGCCATATGACACCCTGTCTGCTTAATCTGTTGATATTGAAATTGAAATTAAGGATTGATTTTTACAAAAGGCTGCATTTTCGGTATATTATCTGCCCCATAGATACGGACGTAATAATGTCCTGCCGCCAATGATGCGACATCTAATTCGACATTATTCATTCCTTTTTGTCCGACAACTTCGCGAGCGATCAATACTTTTCCATCATTCGACAAAATTTCAATATGTAGTGCTTGTTCATTATCGGTGCGATACTCCAAATTCAATAAGCTACTCGTTGGAACAGGATATAATTTTATAGCAGTATCAGCCAATTTCGATTGCCTTTTAGAAGATAGATTTTCGTCTGCCAAGCCAACATTGTGTTTCATTTCTTCACAATAATTTGCCGTATAAGTCAATCTGCCGAATCTCACAGAGTATTCATCTCCTGAATTTTGGTCGCTCAAAGCATCAAACTCAACAACCCAATCAGCTACGCTGCCTGTCGTACTACCACTTGATACAGGTATATTCACATAATACAATCCGTTACCGCCATTACAAGTTGTGAAGGCAGTAAGTGACTGTGTATTGCCTGTGGGGTCAGTGATTTGAAGTGCAATATCACTTTCGCAACAAGAGCCTATCAACCTGAAGTATAATTCTAAATTAATATCAGTCAGTATAGCATCTGCCGATGTGCTGGGGTCGCTGAAAGTGTAGGTAGGGTTATTGGGGAAGCCTACTGCATCAACAAATACATCTTGGTCGTCATAGCCAACAACAACATCTGTTACAAGTGGTGGTGTATCACTGGATACAGTCGTTATGATGTCATACTTCAATCGTGTAAATCTCACCGAGTATTCATCGCCTGCATTTTGGTCATTACTATCGTCGAACTCTATCAACCAATCGTCTCCGGTGCCTGTGGTAGCAGCACTTGGTACAGGTATATCGACATAGTACAAACCTGTACCGCCATTGCAGGTGGTAAATGCCGTAAGTGGCTGCATGTTTCCGGCAGGGTCAGTGATCCGCAAGTCAATTTCATTTTCACAAGAAGTGCCTGCCAGACGAAAGTATAACTCTAAGGAAACATTCGTTAATACGGCATCAGCCGAAGTTGAAGGTCCGGTCAGCGTGATACTCGGGTTATTTGAAAAACCTACACCGTCAATAAACCTGTCTGAATCATCTATCAACGTTGCATCTTCAGTGTTGATGTCCACGCATAGGCTGTCAGTTGTGCAGGCATTGAAGTCGAAGGCTTTGTCGTAGAAGGCTACGTCGTCTATTAAGCCGTTATA
>Ga0209295_1000476_pt1 | contig 19359 bp, 15 predicted proteins | sample Porto_5metaG_FD_187428 | JGI IMG/M metagenome (GOLD analysis project Ga0209295, IMG submission 187428) | Marine algal microbial communities from Porto, Portugal - Porto_5 metaG (SPAdes) (version 2) | ecosystem: Host-associated > Algae > Red algae > Unclassified | place: Portugal: Porto... | reverse complement strand
ACGTGGTTATTTTTTCGATATTTTTTCTTACAAAAACCGCACATAGCCTACGCTACAGCCTGTCCCGTACTTGATTCGGGATAAGGATTTTTGTAGGGAAAAATAGCGGAAAAAGAAACCGTCAAAAAGTAAGGATATTTTTGTCTCACTACTTAAGTTCCCAAAAACCCGTAAATTCACCAAAAATACAAACATGAAAATCACTACTACACTCCTCGCCCTACTCACTAGCGCAGCCACATTCGCGCAAGCACCTACGCAGCGCAATGCTGCCGAAATACAACGTGCTATCCAGAAACTCCGCACGGTGGGCAGTGTTTTGTACATTGCCGCACACCCTGACGATGAGAATACGCGCATGATTACCTACTTCGCCAACGAGCGTAAGATGAACACCGCTTACCTCTCCCTCACACGCGGCGATGGCGGACAAAATCTCATCGGGCAAGAAATCCGCGAACTCATGGGCGTGATGCGTACACAGGAACTCCTTATGGCACGTCGTGTCGATGGTGGCGAACAGTTTTTTTCGCGTGCCAATGACTTCGGCTATTCCAAAAATGCCGACGAAACCTTCACGATTTGGGAGCGCGAGGAGGTACTTGCCGACATGGTTTGGATTATCCGTAACTACCGCCCCGATGTCCTGATGACTCGCTTTCCGCACACAACTGCACCTACGCACGGACACCATACCGCCTCCGCCCAACTCGCCTACGAAGCCTTCGACGCAGCCGCCGACCCGACCCGTTTTCCCGAACAACTGACAGATGTGGACGTGTGGCAACCCAAGCGATTATTGTATAATGTCATTCCTCGCTATTATGGCGATGATGAAGCATTTGAAGCGGCAAAAAAAGATTTATTGGCGATGGATGTGGGCGCGTATTATCCGCTTTTGGGCAAATCGAATAATGAAATTTCGGCAGAAAGCCGCAGTCAACATAAGTGTCAGGGCATGGGAACGATGAGCGAACGCGGCACAAGCATTGAGTATTTTGAACATCTGAAAGGCGAGCAAGCAACCAATGATATTTTTGATGGCGTAAACACGTCTTGGACACGCATTGGAAAGGCAGGTAAGGCGATAGATAAGGCAGTCCGAAAGGTAGTCGATAAATTTGATGCGTCTAATCCAGCGGCATCCGTTTCCGGTTTATTATTAATACGAAAAAAACTCATGTCGATTTCGGATAATTACTATGCTAATTTAAAAATAAAAGAAATTGACGCGATTATAAAGGATTGCTTGGGCTTGTATTTGGCGGCGAATGTGGATGATTTTTCTACAACGGCAGGAGAGGAAATCACCTTAAAGACGGAGATAATTAATCGTTCAAATACAAAGGTAAGTGTATCAAAGGTCACTTGTGACGATAAGGAATTTTACCGCGAAAAGTTCCTGATTCCACTGTCTCAAAATGTACCGTCTTTAGTTGAGAAAAAAATCAGAATTCGACCGGATATTCCCATGAGTCGTCCGTATTGGCTGCGTGAAGCGGGGACGTTGGGGATGTACAAAGCCGCGAAAGAAGATTTATTACAGCCTGAAAATCAAGAAGATATTACGGTAAAATTCAAGCTAAATATTGAAGGTACAGCCATCGAATACGAAATCCCCGTCACCTACAAACGCAATGACCCGGTGGACGGCGAAGTCCACCGCAGCTTTGAAGTAGAGCCGGAAGTGTCGGTCAATTTGCAAGAAAAAGTCATCGTATTTGCCAATGATGCGCCTAAGACGATTCGCGTATTGGTGAAGTCGGGCAGAGTGGGCGTGAAGGGGCGTTTGTTGGCGCAATTGCCCGAAGGTTGGCGCAGCGAACCCGAAGCTCACGCACTCGGATTCATTGGCGAAAAAGGCGAGGAACAGACCGTCGAATTTCAAATTTTTCCCAGCAAGAACCAAAGCACAGGCGAACTCACACTCGGTTGGGAAACCTTCGATACCGAACCCATCCAACAACGCATCGAAATCAATTATCCGCACATTCCCGTACAATTATTGTTTTTGGATGCGAAGGCAAAAGTCGTCAAAATCGACCTCGAAAAACGTGGCGAAAATATCGGCTATTACATGGGTGCAGGCGATGATATTCCGGCGAATTTGGAGCAAATCGGCTACCGCGTCACCTTGCTCGAAGATAGCGACATGACGCTCGAAACGCTACAAAATTTCGATGCCGTCATACTCGGTGTACGTGCGTACAACACACGCCCACGCCTAAAATTTCACCAAAAAACATTGATGAAATATGTCGAAAAAGGCGGTACAGTGATGGTGCAGTACAACACCAGTTTCCGACTCGTGACAGACGACCTCGCGCCCTACCCACTCACGCTCTCTCGCGACCGTGTGACCGTCGAAGGCGCAGAAGTTCGCTTCCTCCTACCCGACCATCCCGTTTTGAATTTCCCCAATAAAATAACGGCTGCCGACTTCGAGGATTGGGTGCAAGAACGCGGTCTGTACTTCCCCAACGAATGGGACGAACGCTACGCCGCCATCCTCTCCTCCAATGACCCCAACGAACCGCCTCGCAATGGCGGTTTGCTCGTCGCAGAGTACGGCGAAGGGCATTTTATTTATACAGGCTATTCGTGGTTTCGCGAGCTTCCGGCGGGTGTGCCGGGGGCGTATCGGGTGTTTGCGAATTTGATTTCGGTGGGGAAGGAGTGAGGTTTTATTCCTTTAATTTGACGATAATTTTCTCTATCCACGTTTTAAATCGTGGACACTTATCAAGGATAGATTGAATGTCTAACATTTCAAAAATCAATTCGCTGTGGACGACTTTCTCATATCGCTCATGCCCAATGGCAAATATGCGCTCCAAGCGTTTGGAGGGTGCGGTTTGAGAAGAGTTATTGATGTCCTCCGGATTGGGAAATTTGTTAATGATATTTTGAATTTCCCGAAGTTGTTTGTCATCATCCATCACAATTTCAAAGCCATCAATTTTTGAAAACATCAGGGCTTCAAATTCGTATTTTTGAATGTAGGGAATCAAGTCGGGAAAGTCTGCAAAATCATCAGCAACACCTTATTCTATATCATTAATTCTTTGAGCATCAGTTGTATAATTGGGGAAACTTGGTGGTAGTTTAAAAAAATCAATCAGCGTAGTGATGATGACATTTCCTTGTGCAATGACTCTATTCAAATCATTTTTCAAGTGGTCATAATTGACCATACCGCCTTTTTTATGTTGCTTACGATTAGTGATAATCGGTTGAGCGTGCATTACATTTTCAAATCCTAAACCATATAAATACGGAATGATAAATTGATTAATGAACACGACTTCCGAGTTGCCTTCTACTAAAAATACGAGTCGTTTCATATCAATAACTAAAGGGTTGTCCGCCTATGGTATTTTTTTCCCAAACCTCTCCTATGCTGTAATCTTCCAACCAACCAGCGAGTTCTTCCGCATCTAAACGTCTCAAAACGGTTTCATTATTTTTCCTATCTGCAACGATAATATCTTCTGCCTCAAAATTATCAATAAAATTAGTGGATTGCGTAGATACAATCACCTGCGAGGTGTGAGATACCTTGCGAATCAAGCCCGCGAGTTTGTTGATAGCAACGGGATGCAAGCCCAATTCCGGCTCATCAATGATAATGGTATGCGGTAAATTAGGCTGCATCAGCAAAGTTGTCAGACAGATAAATCTCAATGTGCCATCCGAAAGACTGTATGCATCGGCATAAAAATCTTCTCCGCCTTTTTCTTTCCATTCCAATTTTATCAATCGCTCATTATCGTTAGCGGGTTGCAACACAAATTCTTTGAAAAAAGGAGCTATGGATTGTATCGTTTTTTCGATTCTAAAAAAATGTTTAGGGTGCTTTTCTTTCAGATGAAATAAAAATGCAGCGATATTAGAACCATCTTTTCTTAAAAAATGATTGTCACTTACATTACTAAATCCCTTAATAGGTGAATGGTCGCTTGTATCGTGAAAATGATAAATTTCAAATTCTTTCAGTCGAGGACTTACATAAAATGCCTGACCGATATTATCGTCTCTAAACCCCGATTCTTTTTTATTCTTTTCATGGTTTTGATAATGCCAGATTCCGCTAAGAAAAGCCGTATCCGTAGATTTTATATACAAAGCATCTTGCGCTTCTCCTAAAGTCACCATGAATTTGTTTATATCATCGAAATTAAAATTTACAAAAATTTCTTGTGTAACTTTTTTACCAAAATGTAAAAGACCATTTGCGCCACCTTTTTTGATAACGTATTCAGATAAATTAGCGTTGTAAATAGCTTTTACCAATGAAAAAACAGCGATAAAATTACTTTTCCCTACACCATTCCCTCCAATGAGAATATTGATAGGGCGTAAATCAATTTCGCAACTTTTTATTGATTTGAAGCCTATAATCTGAATTTTTTTAATCATGTTTAACGTTATTCACAACAAATATCGTTATTTAATTTGAGAGATTCAAATATAAGCATTTCCAAGTCTTTTGAAAATTGCATCAATTATTCGCTAAGTAACGAGTAAACAATAACTTCCCGATTTGGACGGCTTCTTTTGCCCTTATTTTTCCCCTTGAAAACAGTTATTTATCCAGATAAACGCCTATTTCCAAGAGAAAAACTAAGACCAAAATAACCTCGTCGAAATCGTGAACTTATTATTCTATCGTTACTAAGCAACGATAAAACAATAACTTCCCGATTTGGACGGCTTCTTTTGCCCTTATTTTTCCCCTTGAAAACAGTTATTTATCCAGATAAACGCCTATTTCCAAGAGAAAAACTAAGACCAAAATAACCTCGTCGAAATCGTGAACTTATTATTCTATCGTTACTAAATTGTATGTTTTTCCATTAAAAATATAGGAAAAAGCAATAATTATACTTAATTTCATGTTTGACATTACCTAATTCTAAAATAGATGACTATATAATTCAAGTTGCGTTTCCGTAACTTAGGGATGAAAAGATAATAAACGTTACATCTTCACGCCGTTACTTTTTCTTTACACGAGCCAAATTTGACGCGAATAACGGGTTATTTAAGAAAAATTTGGTGAAGTGTAAAGGAAAAAGAACAAGTCAAGATGTAGTGTTTATTGTTTTTTCATCCCTAAGGGATGAAAAGATAATAAACGTTACATCTTCACGCCGTTACTTTTTCTTTACACGAGCCAAATTTGACGCGAATAACGGGTTATTTAAGGAGAATTTGGTGAAGTATAAAGAAAAAAGAACAAGTCAAGATGTAGTGTTTATTATTTTTTCATCCCTTAATCAGTTATAAACCTTTATCGTATTTTATGTTTCCCTATTGGTAATGGACTACTTTTTTCTGAAAGCACCCTCCCTTTTGTACCATTCCTATTTTTTGTTTTTTGTGAAAAAACTGAACAATAATTTTGTTTTATGCAACCTTCGTAATATTTCTACGTATTCAATTGTCGGACTCTTATCATTTTATAAGTTGTTAATAATTGGGGTAATAAATAAAATAAAGCAAGTGAGGGCAGCAGAGATAGATGGCGTCATTATTAATTATGGACGTAAGATAGATAAACGTTGATTTGTTATTTTCCAATACATTAAATTATGAACAAAAGCGGAAGACCGGTCAATATCTTACTTATTGAAGATAATCCGGGAGATATTAGATTGACAAAAGAAGCATTTAAAGAAACTGGAATGGCGGTCAATTTGAGCGTTGTTACAGACGGAGTAGAAGCACTTTTATACCTCAAACAACAAGGCGAATATACCGATGCTATTATCCCGGATTTGATTTTGTTAGACCTCAACCTTCCTAAAAAGGATGGGCGAGAGGTACTTGAAATCATTAAAAAAGACGATAAACTGATGTGCATTCCTGTGGTCGTGCTGACGACTTCCGGAGCAGAGCAAGACATTTCGAACAGTTATCGACTACATGCAAATTGTTACCTCAATAAACCTATCGAATTTGATAAGTTTTTTGACCTTATACAAAAAGTAGAAGACTTTTGGCTAAGTACTACGGTGCTACCAACCATGATAAATTAAAAACAAGTCTATAATCACAAAATGGCAAAATGCCGATGTTGTTTGGACTGATTAACGTGTAAAACTACTGCGATGAAAATTAATATTCTTGTTATTGATGATTTAGAAGAAGATGCTAAGTTGGTAAAAGTATTTCTGAAACAGGCTTCGCTGAGGCATGAATTTTTCTATGCAGAAACACTTTACGAAGGTATCGAAGTTTGTGAAGAAAACGATATTGACTTAGTACTTTTAGACCTCAGTTTGCCAGACTCAAGGGGCTTACGAACCCTCGAAAGTTTTCTGGAACGAAACCCAAAAGACCTTCCTGTGGTAGTGATGACGGGTACGTCGAATGAAATGGTCGGAGAGCAAGCCATAAGGGCAGGTGCGCAGGATTACCTAGTCAAGGGAGAGTTTGATTACAAGCTTTTGGGGCGTGCCATTCGTCAGGCAATGGCAAGACATAAACACCTCAAAGAGCTGGAAAGACTCAACAAACAACTCCACGCCATCAAAATCCGATTTGATTGGATCAATCAAATGACTGGTTCCGGGCATTGGGAAATCGACATTGTGACCAATGAAATGAATTGGTCAGACGAAGTCTATAAAATATTCGGTTTTGACCCCGGACGAATCAAACCATCCCTTACAGACTACCTCAATTACGTGTATTCCGAAGACAGAGAAAAAGTACAAAGTGCCTTGCAAGGTGCCATCAAAGACGGCGAACTTCGCAAAATAGAATATCGCATTAGAGTAGGAACTGCTCCTATCAAATACGTCGAAAATCACTTTCAGGTATCCTTCGACAATACCAACCAGCAAATGCTGCTCGTAGGCGCACTACACGACATCACGGAGCGCAAACGCTCTGAAGAATTGCTCGTACAGCATAAACTTTCCGAAGGCACTTCGCGCATGAAAGAAGAGATTTTGGAAGATATGAGCTTTCATATTAAGACACCATTGTCTTCTATCGTCAACCTTTCCTATATCCTCAATGCTTCTGGACTTAGCGACGAGCAGGGAGAATCCGTCAAAGCACTCCAGCAGTCGGTTAGCGACCTTTCGCTCGCCGTCAACAATATGCTCAACTTCTCTGTGCTGCTTTCTGACAAAATTACGGTCGAAGAAGAACAGTTTACCATCGCCAATACAATTCAAGGCTTGGTCAAAATGTTCCAAATCAAAGCCAACAGGAAAAGCATCACATTGAATGTCGAAGCTGACGAAAATTTACCGAAGTACTTAATAGGTGACGAAACAAAAGTCAACCAAATCGTATACAACCTGCTGGATAATGCCATCAAATACACCGAGCATGGCGGCAGGATAGAATTTGAGGTCAAAGCAGACAAAATGGAAATGGGCAGAGCCGCCGTTTCATTCCGTGTCGAAGACAATGGCATAGGTATGTCGAAAGAGAAAATGAAAGAAATTCTCGATACCGACCGACTGCTCAACCTGACCGAAGAAGACAAGAAAAAAGGACTCGGACTGGCTATTGCAACTCGCCTCACACAGAAAATGGACGGCGAACTAAAGGTAGTCAGCGAAGAAGGCGATGGCACGACATTCACCGTCGAAATCGACTTTAGTATCGCGGAGATAGCTGCACAGGAGATAGGCGGCGACCCGATACGCCCAATGCGCATCCTCTTTGTAGAAGACCACTTCCTCAACCAAATCGCCACCAAACGAATGCTGACCATGTGGTCGGACTACATATCCGTAGAAATTGCCGATAATGGTAAAATAGGTTTTGAAAAATTTGAAGCGAACGACTACGATGTCGTCCTCATGGATTTGCAAATGCCGATAATGAACGGCTTCGAGGCTTCTGCACGTATACGTACCGTAGACTCCGAAATTCCTATCATCGCACTATCAGCAAATACCAGTAAAACAGAAGCCGAAAAATGCTTTGCCACCGGTATCAACGACTATCTTGCCAAACCCTACAACCCCGAAGACCTCAAAGGTAAGATTATGACATTAGTCTACAAGAAAAAGCATAGAGAAGCCGTAGAATCGGCTTAGGAACAAGGTTTTGGACATTAGGTAATTGGGGAATTAGGTAAGGGAAGAGGAAGAAAATAATCTACCCCAAATGAAGAAGTTATTTTTTTTATATGTTTGGCTAAGTGAAAGAAATTAAATAAAAATATCAAGATTAAACACTTGGAGGGATGGGACGCTACACCGGCAACGGTTGTGGGCGTCCCACTTTTTAGTTTAAGTTTAAGTTTAAATATCTGATTTACCTTCGGCAAATCTTTTTTTCGTTAGAAACAAAAGAGAAAAAATTTAAACCTAAACTTAAACCAGTTTCATATCCACTTCTTTGCGTTCCATATTTACATCTATAATTTCGATTTGAACAGTTTGCCCCATACGGTAAGTATCGCCTGACCATTGTCCTTTCGCTACAAAGCGATTTTCGAGAACTATCGGTTCTTCTATCGTATCAAAACGTACCAAACCTTCACACTGATTTTCTGTAATCGCTACAAAAATACCGCGTTCGATAACTCCTGAAATGACGCCTTCAAACTGCTTTCCGATGCGTTCTTTCAGATACTCTGCTTGTTTATATTTTATGGATTCGCGTTCGGCTTCCATTGCCTTTCGTTCTTGCGCTGAGATTTGCTTGCATTTCATCTCCAATTCCTCTGCATCCACACGGTGCGGTTTATCCAGATTTTCATACAAAATCCTGTGAACCAATACATCCGCATACCGTCGAATCGGCGAAGTAAAATGCGTATAATTATCAAATGCCAAACCGTAATGACCGATATTCTCCGTCGTATAAATCGCTTTTGCCATCGTCCGAATTGCTAATGGTACGAGCAATTTCAACCCATCATTCGTCTCAGCTTCTTCCATCAATTTGGTATAAGCCGCAGCAATTTGTCGAGGTGTATCAAACTCCATTTTATAACCCATTTGCATGGCATATCGAGCAAATTCCATCACCTTTTCCGGGTCGGGCGCATCATGCACACGATACACAAACGGTACAGGCGCGCCTCCTTTTTTCTTCGCAAAAATAGTTGCTACTTCACGATTGGCAAGCAACATAAAATCCTCAATTAGCAAATGTGCATCCTTGCGAACTTTCGTATACACATCAATCGGTCTGCTCGCCTCATCCAATACAAATTTCACTTCCGGCGTTTCAAAATTGATCGCGCCTTTTTTGAATTTCTGCTTACGCAATTTATAAGCAATTCGGTTGAGGTTTTTCAATTCCTCTGCATAATCGCCTTTGCCTGCTTCCAGTACTTCCTGCGCTTCTTCGTAGGTAAATCGACGATTGGAATGCGTCACCGTTCGTCCGAACCAGCGATTGACAATTTTATCACTTTTATTAAACTCAAACACCGCCGAAAAGGTCAATTTATCTTCATTCGGTCGTAAAGAACACAACTCATTGGAGAGCTTTTCAGGCAACATAGGCAACACTCTATCAACGAGATAGACCGAAGTCGAGCGTTTTAAGGCTTCCTTATCCAATGCTGTATTTTCTTCCACATAATGCGACACATCAGCGATGTGTATGCCTATTTCGCAATGTCCATTTTTGAGATATTGAATAGAAAGTGCATCATCAAAATCCTTCGCCGTGTCCGGGTCAATCGTGAAGGTCACGACCTCGCGCATATCGCGTCTGCGAGCGACTTCTTGCTTTATGATTTCGGTCGGCATCATATCAGTTTGCTGAATCACTGCCGATGGAAATTCGAGATTGAAGCCCTGCTGAATCAAGATAGATTTCATCTCAATATCGTGGCTGCCTGCTTCGCCGAGTACCATTGTCACCCGACCCGATGGGCTGCGTTTGTCGTCCGTGTGCCACTCCGTAATTTGCACGATGACTTTCTCGCCATCCTTCGCGCCTTTCGTCTTTTTTGGTGGCACGTAAATATCAAGCGGCATTCGTCGTGAATCAGCCGTCAGGAAAGCGAATTTTTCGGAAATATGAATCGTTCCAATAAAGCTTTCGGTTGCTCGTTTCAGCACCTCTACGATGCGTCCTTCGGGTTTTTGTCGGCGACTGCTCTCCTCATATTCGACCTTTACGCGGTCGCCATGCAAAGCAGAACCTATATTTCGCGGAGCGACATGAATATCAAATTCGAGGTCATCGCATACGATGTAGGCTGCGCCGCGTTGGGTCATATCCACGCGCCCTTCAGCCGTCACTTTCGCACGAATACGCTGCCCGATGGCGAGTTTGTATTTTTCGTTGGAAAGCTTAATGATTTTACCCTCTGATTCCAATTGCTCCAATCGAGCTTCTACTGCGTCTATGGAAATTTTCCCGTGGACTTTTTTCTTTAATTGCCCGGCGTTATATCGCTTTTTGGGACTTCTTTTAAATATAAAAAATATATCTTGTTTTAATGTATTTGACTTGCCGTTTTTCTTTCGTTTTGACATAATAAATAATGAATGAATGAACGAATTTTGAATGAATGAATGAATCACGGTAAAATACGTATGATTCATTCATTCCTTCAAAATTCATTCATTGTCCCCTCCGGGGAAATATTAATAATATGGTGTTGGGAAAAGGATGTGGGAATAAGGTTTTTGGTGTTCTGTGCAGATTCGCCTTCTTTCACTTCTATGTTCCAACTGCTCGTAACTGTGGCTACTGATACTTTAAACGCAGCATCGACCGGAATAGTTCCTGCGATACGTTTTTTTTCTATAAAATTCCCTTTTTTATCGAATGTCACCAACCAATAATGGTATTCCATCAAGCTCGCCTGCCAATAGATTAAACCCTCAAATTTGGGGGTATCCGACAAGCGAAAACAAGGAATAAACTCCGTAAATTCGTCGATTACTTCCCCTTCTTCCAGCAGAAAATGGCTCACGGTATCTACTGAAAGTGGTTTATTTTTCTTTTCAAATTCGCGGAAAGTATCGGGCGCGAGTTCGACAGGTAGTTTTGCCTTCGGAAATTTAGTAATTAAGGTCGTAAAGCCTGCGCGTTTGGTTTGTTTTGCCATAGTTCGTATTAATTTCGATGCAAAAGTAGTAAAATTCCAAGCACTAAAATCTAAATTTCTGGAAACGTTTACATCTTCCTCTTAATTCCTATGCCCAACATATTACGTAGTGATTTTGTCTTCTTTGGAAATTCGATAAATTCATTGGAAAGCCCTACATAAAGGGAGTATTGCGGCACAAGGTAAAAATCTTCGGAAAACGGTATGTCATACGCCACGCGAATGCTTATGCCGAAATAATACATCGAATGGTATGAATCGTATAAGTCATTTACATCGTCGTATGATTCTTCCACAACGGGTCCACTCGTTGAAGCTATATACCAATTTGTGTATGTAAGTAGTGAGACAAAAATATCCTTACTTTTTGACGGTTTCTTTTTCCGCTATTTTTCCCTACAAAAATCCTTACGTAGCGTAGGCTATGTGCGGTTTTTGTAAGAAAAAATATCGAAAAAATAACCACGTCAAAATTGTAAGCCTATTTTTGTCCCACTACTTACCCTCTATTTCTCCACCAATTAGTGCAGAAAATTCAGTACCTATATTGACATTCAGACCTTTTTTGCCACCAAAATTGATAGGATATAAACCAAACTGCAAGACGTTTTTTTTGGCATGTCCGTTTAACGAAGTACCGCTGCCTTGAGAGCGGAATTTCGCATCTATACCGCCACTATATTTACTAAATCCCAAGATAAAACGAAGACGCAAATCGTTTAGATAAACGTCGTCAATACCTACATTTAAGTTATAGCCACTCTTTAAGGTGTATGAACCTATATAGTAATCATCAAAATCATAAAAAAAATTTACGAGAGGGCTGCTGTTAAATTCCCAGCTTTGAGCTGATGCAGTTAGACCGAAAGATAGGAAGAATAGAAGGAGTATGTTTTTCATTATATGCTCGTTTTAGTAGGCGTGTCGCCAGACGAATACCTTTATTGGTGGCTAAAATACTCAAAATTAACCGAAAACACTTTATAAAAACCTTCGTCTGCCGACTAAAACCACGTAATTTTATAAAGAACCATTTATTCTAAAAATTAAAACGAGCTAATAGACTTTATTTTCCTCATCCCTTAAAATGTCAAAAGGGTTTGCGACGTTTCGCAAACCCTTTTTCATTTTAGATTAAGCAAGGTGCTTTCAATATCCTGAATATTAGGAGGATATTATGTTGAATTGGATGAAAATTTGAGGTCAGTGTAATTGTATGTAATTATTGTAATTGATGACTGTAAGAAGTTGTTTTTTTTCATAGTGTGTGTACTTTTTTTTGCAATTTTGTGACACGGATAAATTACTTTTTACCATCAAAGCACAGTGAAATAAGAACGGAACACACTTATTTGTATGAATATAATTTTATCTTAATGTATTTTTTTATTCAGTTAACAATCAACTGATTATAAGTTAAAAAGAAGAAACAAGGTAGCATATATCACAAAAAGTTATAGCATAATTTTTACTTATGAAATTTAAAAAACAAGTCAGAATAAATTACATTTATACGGGCTAATAATAGACAAAAAAATAGGCTTACGATTTTCATCGCAAGCCTTCAATTTAGGTTAGGGGATTTTCGTAAAGGTTGATTAAATTCTCTGTTGGATTAAATTAAAATTGAAATTATTGTGTGTAATTGTTGTAATTAATAACAGCAAGAAGTCGCTTTTTGTCAACTCTTGCATGTCTAAAAATTTAAATTCGTGACATAGTAAAGCTACTTTTCAACATCAACACATCAGTTATAACAGCTTATTTATGAAAGATATATACCTATGCTACAAAATGAATATATGTCTATTTTTCTGTTAAAACTTTCGAAAAATCTGTCGAGTCTCAAAAATAATCCTAACGGTTATCAGAAAAATCCCAATTTGAATAAAGTCTAATATAAAAATGCCATCAGACTTCGGCACAACCTTTGTCTTAAAGTAAGCACCGCGACATCTATCTTTTATCGGGTTCTTTGACAATTTTTGCATTTTCCTCCAATGTGGCTTTAGCCCATTGAAATAAGTAGCTGAACGACAATGGGTTAAAACCACATTGGAGGGAAGGATGGGGCTTTTTTGCAAAAAATGTCAAAGAACCTTTTATCAAAACGTTAAAACAAACCACAGCGTCAGCTATTCCTAAAAAATCAACGTACTTTACAATTCCCTTTGAAATGCGTAATTTTGACCCGTCAATAAAAAAATTAATTCGATATTTTCTATAAAAGATAGTCGCACGCCCTACATTCACTTGTGGACTGCGGATTTATCAACTATAAATTAAATTTACATGAAAAATATACTTGCCATTCTTATCGCTGTTTTTGCGTTCACTTGTGTACAAGCTGAGGGCATCGAATTTTTTGAAGGGACTTGGAAAGAAGCCCTCGAACTCGCCAATAAAGAAGATAAACTCATCTTCGTGGATGCCTACACGACATGGTGCGGTCCGTGCAAAGCAATGGCGAAGAACATCTTCCCTTTAAAAGAAGCGGGCGATTTTTATAACGCCAATTTCATCAATATGAAAATGGACATGGAAAAAGGCGAAGGACGCACCATTCGTACCAAGTATAATGTCAATGCTTTCCCGACCTTCTTATTCATCAATGGGGCGGGCGAAATGCAATACACTTCCAAGGGCGGCAAACCTATCGACCGATTCATCGGTATGGGCGAAGAAGCCCTCAAACGCTTCGATAATAGCGGACAATTTGCCGATAAATACGAAGAAGGCGACCGCGACCCCGAACTCCTTCGCAAATACGCTGTAGCACTCGCCAAAGCCTCTAAGCCCGAAGCTGCCAAGGTTGCCAACGAGTTCCTCCGTACCAAGCCAGATTTTAGTACACTCGAAAATCTCAACTTCCTCTATGATGCGACCACTTACGCCGATTCGCGTATTTTTTCTTTATTCATAAAAAATAAAACAGCTATCGCCGCCCAAAAAGGCGACGAAGCCGTAGCCGAAAAAATCGAAAAAGTTTGTAAAAACACCGTCTCAAAGGCGATTGAATACAAAGAACCCGCCCTACTCGCCGAAGCAAAAACAAAAATGCAAACCAATGCGCCCAGCAAATTCGCTGCCTTTGATATAGATAGCGATATGATGTTTGCCGAAGCCATGGAAGATTCCAAAACCTTCCTCAAAGCCGCCGACAAATACATCAAAGCCAATGGCAAAAACAACGCACTCGTACTTCATAAAATGGCAAGCAGAGTTGTTGCCAACGAAGCCGCCAACGCGAAAATGAACGCACAAGCCCTCAAATGGGCAAGCAAAGCAGCCGAAAATGGCGGCGAAGCAAAATACCTGTTTACCCAAGCCCAATTGCTACACGCAAACGGCAAAAACAAGGAAGCCCTACAAATCGCCGAGCAACTCAAAGCAACAGCAGAAGAAGCCAAAAATCGTAAATTATATCAGGGAGCCGACCTTCTCATTCGCAAAATAAAAGAGGTACTTTAGAAGTGAGACGAGAGAGGTGAGACAAGAGATAAGAGAAATTACTTCTCACGTCTCGTCTCTCATGTCTCTCGTCTCTCTCATGTCTCTCATCTCACTTCTCATTTCTTTCTTATGAAAAATATATTCTTATTTGCCTTGTTTTTGACAGGGACGATGCTTTCTGCACAGGGCGTCGAATTTTCCAAGGCTGATTGGAAAGATATTTTGGCGAAAGCCAAAAAAGAAAACAAACTCGTATTTGTGGATGCTTATACGACTTGGTGCGGACCCTGCAAAATGATGTCTCGCGATGTATTCCCGCAGGCAAAAGTTGGCGAATTTTACAATGCCAATTTCATCAATGCAAAAATAGATATGGAAAAAGGCGAGGGTGTTTTGTTAGCTGCCAAATACGAGGTCAACGCCTACCCTACCTACCTTTTTGTATCGCCCGACGGAGAGTTGGTACACAAAAATATGGGATATTTGCCAGTGCCGAAATTCCTTGATTTGGGCGCAGCTGCCATCGACCCCAAACGCCAGTCTGCCAAACTCGCCATGCGCTTCGTAGCAGGCGAACGCACACCCGAACTCTTACGAAATTACGCGATAGCGAGCCACGAAAATAATGACCGCAAATACGTCATGCTCGCCCTCAAATACATGGATACGCAAGACGATTGGGGTACTGCCGAAAACATGGCATTCCTGATGAAATATGCCGATGGTTTTGATGACCAGCCGATGCAGTATTTATTGAAAAACCGAGAGAAATTCAACACCGAATTTGGACAAGAAACCGTCGATAAATACATACAAGCCTCTATCTCAAAGAAGCTCTACGGCGGCACGGGCAAGCCCCTCACGCTCAAAGATGTAGACGCAACTTACCAAAAAACTTTTCCCAACCAAGCCGACCGTCTTTCGATGGAGTTTCGTATGAACTACTACGAGCGAGCGCAAGATTTACCAAAATTTATACAAGCCGTAGTGAATTATATGGACAAATATGGCAGCGCAGATTGGCAACAACTCAACGCCTACGCATGGGCGTTTTATGAGTTAGTAGAAGATAAAGCGACCTTGAAAAAAGCACTTCAATGGTCATTGACTTCGGTAGGTATCGAAAGTAATTTTCATAATACAGATACCGTTGCCGCACTTTATTACAAACTCGGCGACCAAAATAACGCCCGAAAATATGCCAAAAAAGCCATCAAACACGCCGAAAAAGAAGGGCAAGATCCACAAGCTACCGTCGATTTATTGAACAAAATCAATCAAATGTAGCTTGCCTTTGGCAAGTTGATAATTGAGAGTGTATAAGTATCAGGAACAAAATAAATGTATATTCTCGACTTGTTCTTTTTCCTTTACATTAGACTTTATTCCAAAATATTTTGTATAGAGTAAATAATCTTTTTCCACTACTCTGCGTTGCCTGAAAATTCATGAATTTTCTCTACGTTTTTAAAATAAATAAAGCCCTTTCAAGCATAGCTTGAAAGGGCTTATTATATTGCCCGTTTGGGAACAGAGCAAAGTCGGATATGGTTATTTCACCGACATTTTCTTGGCGTTAGGTCGTCAATTAGTTGTTATGGTTCATTTGGTGCTAATTGGTTCTTTTGTGCTAATTGGTTCTTTTGATTTTAATCTGTTTTTTCGTGCTATATGTTGTTGTCTAATTTCCAAATTGTGTTTTTTTAGGCAAACAAAAAACTTAAACTTATCAAAAAGATTTAAATTCATTTGTCTCTTTCTACAACACAAATATCATACATTTTGCTTTGCTCTGCAAACCACATTTTCCTAAAATTGTACTTTTCAGTAATGCTATTTTTTATACAAAAAACTGATTTACAGTGTTTTTATGTACAAAAAAACGTACTTTTGAAAAAGGAAAAATTTTAATTATTTATGCCTAAGTGAAAGAAAATAAATAACTTGCCCCATTATGCTTGTTCTTTTCCCTTCTAAAAAACACAAAAAATAGTTCCGTAGCTATGGCTATGCAACGATTTTTTGAATTCTTTAGAAGAAAAAATTACGGCGCATTATGGAACAATTTATTTAATTTCTTTCACTAAGTATTAATATTGTGGATAAAATCAAGGAAATCATCAGGACATTGGGCGCAGATGACGTGCGCGAATTTAGGAGTTTCATTCATCGTCAAAAGAAAAAAAAGAGTCGAAAGGATTTAGATTTATTTGAATTTCTGCTAAAAAACGAAGCAGATAAACCTGCCATTATCACCAAACAAATCGGCGTACCCAACAAGGAAGCCTATTACGCAGTACGCAAACGTTTGTTGCGACATCTGACCGATTTTGTAGTACTCAAACGGATGGATGATGACCCGACGGCTTCTTCTTCCATCATGGGGTCGATTTCCTTGGTGCGCTATCTATTTAGCAAAAAAGCAGACGAATTGGCGTGGCATTATCTTATTAAAGTCGAGGCACTCGCGGAGTCGCATGAGCAGTTTTCGCTACTCAATAATATTTATTTGCTGCAAATCAGAAATATCCCCTCCAAATACGCGCCTACGCTTCAACAAATAATTGAGAAGTACAAAACCAATCGTACTTTGCTCGATGAAGATGAGCGCGTTCAATTTGCACACGGCATCATTCGACAAAAATTGCATGAACGTCGTATCGAAAGCAAAGTCATTAATATTCGCCGTACTATACACAAAACTTTGCTCGAATACGACTTGACGGAGGTGGTCATCAAGCGTCCGCGTTTGCTGTATAATATCGCTTCCATCGCGCGAAGTGTGGCGATTACAATAGGCGATTTTCGAGATTTTGAACCCTATATTATAGAACAATACAGGTCGGCAAAAGAAGGTTACGGCTTCCCAAAACACCATCATTTTTACAAACTCAGCCTCTTGTACATGATTGCTCACGCGCTATATCGCAACCGCAAATTTGCAGAATCAAAGGAGTGGCTCAGTATCTATCACGACGGCATTCTGCAATATAATCGCAGTCATTACAACCGCTTTTACCCCTTGTATATCATGCTTTTAGCGGCTATTCTTGTTTTTGAAGGAGAACTTGACGAAGCCATAAAAATGCACGAAACCTTAATCGCCGAAACAGATTTCAAACTCAATATCGAAAACAAACTCACGGCTACGCTCAGTCTTGCCACCTATTACAGTTTTAAGACGGATTATAATAAAACCCGTGAAATATTATGGGATATGCCCACCGACCGCACTTGCGAAAAAAATATGGGCAAAGAATGGCTGCTCAAAAAAAGTATGATAGAAATGCTCGCCCAATACGAACTCGGCAACGACGATATCGCGCTCAACCGCATCCGTGCCATTGAGCGATATTTCGATGATTTTATTCGCCGTCCAAAAAATATTTATATCAAACAGTTTATATCGGTCACAAAGGCTTATATGAACAATCCCAACGCGATTCATGCCGATAATTTTTATGAAATGACGGGCGGTAAAATTGACTTATCAGCCGAAAAACATCACAGTACTATCGATATGTCATTTTACTGCTGGATAAAATCAAAAGTATTCAAACAACCTTTTTACGAAGTATTATTAGACCAAATCAATAAAGATTTATAAGGTTTATGGAGTTTATTTAATTTCTTTCACTTACGGGATTTTGCGTAGCAAAATCCAACTTTATAAACCCTATAAACTAAACAAAAAAAGCCCACCAAAAAGGCGAGCTCCATCTCTTGTAAATAACTATGACGCTTATCGTAGTCGTCTGTCGTGACCGTCAGCCGTCTATCGTCAACCGCTAATCGTGTTATTTGAACATTGATTCCTTTTTGAACTCTTGAATCAACAAGTAGTAGAAAATAGCACGGTACTTGCTACGGTTAGAGCTACCGAAAATACCTACAACTTTCTGGATAGCCTCATCCAATTTTGGAGAATCTTTTAAGCCTAATTTTTTGATTAAAAAATTCGTCTTAACACGCTCCAATTCAGCAGGGTCACCAGAAGCAATAGTAGAAGCATCTGCTTTATAAAGTGCAGGACCACAAGCTTTTGCAGCAGCTTTCAAAAGAGCATCATCTACTTTTTTGATACCGAGTTTGCCAGTCATATTTTCTTTGTACTTGGCTAATAAATCATCAAGTTTACCCATGTGTCTTTTTAATATTTAAAATTGTGAATAAAAAATCTTTTAGTTTATAGTTCCATAAATGAATGTGGTTTTTCGATAGACTTTATACTTGCTATGGAATATTGACCACTAACTATGGACTGCTGTAGTGAAAAATCAGTGCAAGTATAGTGAATCCTCACAATTATTCACATTTTTTTGCAACAAAACAACTATCTTGCGCCTTATTTTTTGAATTTTAGATGAATTTTGGTTCAATTCATTATTTGCACTTCTTTTTTTGAATTATTTTGCTTCGTAAAGCATTAGTGAAAGAAAATAAATAACTTGCTCCATTATGCTTGTTCTTTTCCCTTCTAAAAAACACAAAAAATAGTTCCGTAGCTATGGCTATGCAACGATTTTTTGAATTCTTTAGAAGGTTCTGCTGAAATAAGGATATTTTTAAATTATTTTATAATAAAAATTATTTATAAATAATTCATTTTTAATAATAAATAAATTACAAAATAATTTTAATTAATTAAAAAATGGCTATATTTCAGTGCGACCTTAGAAGAAAAAATTACGGTGCATTATGGAACAATTTATTTAATTTCTTTCACTAATACACTGTTTCACAAATTTATTTACTTTTTTGAGTATTTCTTTTAAAATGACTCTTCACCAAAAAATCCTTAAATACAGTGAGTATTCGCGTCATTTTTGATTCGATTCATTTCAAAATAAACGTCA
>Ga0209295_1000468_pt1 | contig 19715 bp, 17 predicted proteins | sample Porto_5metaG_FD_187428 | JGI IMG/M metagenome (GOLD analysis project Ga0209295, IMG submission 187428) | Marine algal microbial communities from Porto, Portugal - Porto_5 metaG (SPAdes) (version 2) | ecosystem: Host-associated > Algae > Red algae > Unclassified | place: Portugal: Porto... | reverse complement strand
TTATACATGGAAACTGTAGAAGGTTTTTTCCCTGTTTCATGTAAATGAATAAGGAAATGTTGAACAAGAAGAGGAATATCCATATAAAACACCTCCATTATTGGTAAATTTAATATACTATTGATGAATATAAAAATCAAAAAAACGCCAACTAGATTAAGTAATGTATATTGTATATTAAATTTACCTTTCGCACAAAAAAATTCCGTTTAAAAACATTAAAACACGCCCATAAAAGGCGTGCTAATAACACTATTTTTTTATTAAACTTGTTTATGCAAGAAGGTTCGATATATTTCCCTTAGTTCTTTATTTTCGAAGTCATTTATCAGCCTTGGCTTAAGGCCTATTTCTTCACGTTTTCTTAAGTCCTCGTTCATATTTCGTAGTACTTCTTGTACTGCTGCTTCTTGGGCTTTTTTTAATTCTTCCTGGTTGGGCTCCTCGGAATTTAAAACTAACATTTTTCTTAATTCTTGAAATTGTAAAAGCCTTTTTTCAAATTCTATTTGATTTCCATTTTCTTTATAAAATAATTCTTGTTTTTCCTTTAATGTAAGGTTTTCAAGAACCTTTTCTTTATCTTCAGCTTCTATCATAAAATCTGGAACTAACTCTTTTCTAGTAGACTTTTTAGGTGTAGAAACCTTTGATTCTTGTGATACTTTCGCGTAGTCTTTTTGAATGGCTTTTATTACATAAGAATGCGGATGAGTGATATCTCCAATAACTAAACGACCTTGCGTGTATTTTACATTTCTTTTAACTTGTTCTTTTGTAAATTCTGATAAAACCCACTCGATTTTTTCAGGCTTAACTCCTAAGCTCATTAAGTCATGGTACAATCCATTTTCTTTTTCGTTATCTAATAAATCTAATGAAGATTGGGTTGATTTAAGTTTCGTCTCTTTGGAAGAACTAGTACCATTCAAAGCAGAAGAACTAGTAATGATAAACTCTATTGAGGTTACTTTTCTGCCTGTTTTTATTTCTACAAATTCAAAGTAAATATCTGTTTTATTATTTATTTCTTTTTGAGCTACTGCTAATACTTTGCTCTTAAAATGGCCATACTGTTTGTATTTAGTAGGCTCAATAGCTAAAAAATGACGTAATTCTTCAAGAGTTAGTTCTCTTTTTCTCAAACGCTCGTATTGCTTAAGAAGTTCATAAATACGAATTGAATAAACCGAATTAAGCCTCACAACATTTTCTAACTGGTACGAAGTAAATTTTTCCTTAAGCTCTAAAAATAAATATTTTAGACTAGGGTGAAATTGTAATGTTATATACCCTTCATTTTCTTCGTAGATCGAGGTAATAACCCAGTTATAGTTTCTTTGTCGGCCTTTTTCCTTTATGGTAAGAATTTTTGTTTGAAGACCATTCACAATTTCTTTTAAGTATGAGTAGAATCCTGTTCCTTTCTTATTTCCCACTATTTCTATAAAATCTTTAGCTCGGAATCTATATGTCTTTAATGTTTCGTCATTAGGTTGAACTTTAGACGCCATAATCAACAAAATCCTTTGTTCCTGCAAGGATAATTTATATGTACTCTCAATTAAAATGTTTGACTTAGTTACCCAATTTTTTATGTTTATGCTTTCCAGATCATATGGTTGAACTACATTTGATTTCTTCATAAAATCCCCCATATTTTTCTAAACTATCACTAAAATATCATAAAAGTGATACTGTGTAAATTGCATGTTTAAGAGCAGCCTGTCCTTGCAATTTAAATATCACGCAAAATTAGTGATACTTAAGGAGGGATTTTAACCCTAAAAACATAACTCAACCTTAATTTGTTACCTTATATCTTAATTTTGGTGCGCAAAATTGGTGATACTTAAAGCATGTCTACATTTATCACGCAAAATTGGTGATACTTAAGCCGAATCTGCATTTTCCACGCAAAATTAGTGATACTTATAAACGTATAGGGATAAATACGCAAAATTAGTGATAGTTCGCGCAAAATTAGTGATAGTTTCGCGCAAAATTAGTGATAGTTTCGCGCAAAATTAGTGATAGTTTACGCAAAATTAGTGATAGTTCGCGCAAAATTAGTGATAGTTTATGCTTATAAATGCTGTAATATAAGGGACTGCGGAGGGTCTAAAACAATAAAACAGGAAAACAATATATAAAACAATATGTAAAACAGGAAAACAACAGTAGTATACATTATATTTTAATATTATTATTTGTTTAGAGAGAAAATCCTAATCCCAGAGTATTTACTTTAACAGCATATCCAATTGAAGTGATTTTTAATCATAAGTGAAGGGAGGTTATATTATTTTACTGAGGACTTGGTGAATTTTTATTGAATTACAAGATTAATAGACGTTATAATAGAGTCAACAAAACAGTGCGGAATATAAAAAGACTCCAACGTGTGCAAGTGGTGCGCCAACACCCTTACACCGTTAACCCTAAAAGCGCTAGGGAAAACATCTGTCGAAGTCCTAATACATAAATTTAATTACGCCTTTATTTTATAGGATAATTAAATTTATTTCAAGGGCGTAGTCTATCAAAAAATCCGACATCGTTTTCCTATTTTCTGGGATGCGATGTCTTTTTTTGTTCCTGAAAAGGAGAGGATAGGCTAATGTCTACTACGCGTATGCTTACGACGGAAGAATTTGATTACATGAAAAACTATCAAAGTTTCATAGAAAACCGTTCTCAACATCAATCAATGAAACGAAAATTACTTAAAGGAATTATTAAGCTTTATGGAGAAAAATTTTATCGTCTCCATGAAGGAACTAGAAAAGCTTTAGACCGGCTTTGTTGGTTTGCTGCGGAAAGAGGATTTTGCTTTCCTGGTAGTACATATTTAGGTAAAACATACGAAAAGTCAAAAGGAACAATTGATCGTCACCTAAGTGAGCTTCGAAAGCAAGGACAAATTGTTACAGTTTATCGGCGTTGTCCTCGTAATAATGGAAAAGGCAGTCCTGTACATCTGTTTGTAAATCATCCTTATTTCAAATATTGGGTGAACTATTTACAACTAAATTTGGCTAAGAATGTTGAAACAGATGTTAAAGCAGAAAAAGACGTAATCCCTTGTGAGAGTAAGAAAGAGGTCTCTAAAAATTCTTCTACCTATAATTTATCTTTAAAAGATTTAAATAAATACATACGTAAAGAAGATACAAGTATTAAACTTTCACAGGATTATGTACCATCTTTTATTCCGAAACCGTTTAAACAAGCAGTAGCTCTATTCTTTAGGAATGCAGATGATATTTATAGCTTATGGGGAAAAGTCCTGCTAGCTTATAAAATTAGTGGCTTAGAAAAGCCTATAGAAGACTTAGTTTCTATTGCTGTGCAAGGTTTTAGGGAAACTATTTTCGCTTACAAAAGAAAACGAATAAAAACTGTCTTTGAAGCCTACTTTTTTGGGACATTAAGAGGTTTATTTAGTGCTGAACGTAGACGAGAGGTTCGGCAAAATTTCGTTAATCCCTTATTTTTTAATTTTTTAGAAGCATAATTTTGCTTCTTATCTTCTTGCTTAGTATAGAATCCTAGGATCCAGCAAGAGATAAAAATAAAGGTGATAATCGGTTTGTTATATCAATGTTACTTACCGAATTGTCAGAGCAACTGCCTGAAGTTTCATCTCTTTAATAAATGTATTGATACAAAGATCAATAGTCAACCATCCATCCATCCATTCAGAAACGAAGGGGAAAGAATATGATAAAAGAACATTTTTTTAAGGGTACAAGCAGCCTTTTATTTATTGAATAGAATATCAAGAAAGATATAAAGAGAGGGTGATAAAAATAGTTAAAAAAATTAAAGGTAACAAGGACAATTATTGCTTTAACCCCCCAACCCAACCAGGAATTCCATCAGCTACTACCATCAATTTGGCTGTTGTGGGCGATAGCCACGTAGGATTTCAAAATAGTCAAAACATGTTTAATACCCTTTTGCAGAGGGTAGTGAGCAATGGTAACAAAAGGTATATTATTTTCGGGGGAGATGATGTGCATGCTTTGGGGGCCTCTTCATCGCAAGAAGCTGAGAGATATTACCAACAATTCACACATATTTCAAATAGTGTTTTAGGTTCAAATATCTTCCATAGAACAGCCATAGGAAATTGGGAAGATACCGATAGAAATAACAGTAGAGCCTTATTTCAACAGTATCTCAACCCTTTTTTAACTGGGTATGTGGGTATTCCAGGAACGCAGGGGCTGGTACGGCATGTCTGGTTAGATAACGGGCGTGGAGGAATATTCAGCCAAGATAGCTTAGACCTATTAAGGAATTTGGATCCTAATCATTATTATATTATCGATTTTCATTGGCCTTTGAGAGTTCCTGGAATCACTAATGCAATACTTGAAGACCATATTATGTCTCAAGCAGAAACAGAGATTTTTTTTAACGCAATACCTGCCAATGTGAGAAATAGAATCTTGGCCATTTTTACTCACCATGCACATAAATTTTATTCAAATTCAAATAATATTCATCCTGGCTTTCCTAATACGCCGTTTTTTGTAACGGGATGTTCAGGAGATTATGCATGTAGTTATGCTAGTAGAGGTTATTATGATGTGGACTTAACGATCCAAAACAATATGGCCACTCTACAGGCTACGCCAATAAGAGTCCAGTAGCTAGTAGAGTGAGGAAATGAAAAAGAGCTTAATTGTAGACTACTCTAAGCTCTTTTTTCTATGGAAAATATGTTAGTTTTTTAGAGAACATTAAACCTTGAGATTACATGGCCGCCTTCAGGCGGACCAACTTTTAGACGTTCCTAATGTGTGTCTGATGAGGAACGGTTTTTATCAAATCCCTTTATAACGGTCATTGCAGCTATATCTAAAGGAAGTTTTCTTCTTAAATAGCATACTTTAAATTTATTGAATAATAGAATAGTAACGTTTCTTTCTGTTATTAATCAAACTTATAACCATGCTTTTCTAATTTGATACACCATTTCCTAATATTGCTGGAAGTTGTGTTTAGCCGCCTGGTCATTTCTTCAGCATTTATTGTATCCTGCCTGATATCTATAGTTTGTCTCCGTTCCTATTGTGTGCACCTTGTATCCCCCGATGACACAATTTTACGTAAATAAATTCAAGGGAAATCTCTTTTATCTCTTTTCATTTAGTGTGATTTAAGTGTTAAAAAAAGCAACCTCGGCTAGGCGAGATTGCTTTTTAAGAGATAGAAGAATTAGGGGATTCGTGCTTAACTTAGTTTAAAAAGGCTTAATTGAACGTTGTTTCCAACACTATCACAAGTGATTATCATTGTAACGAGATCCTGTGTAGTTATATTTCTTAATTCAAGTATCGAGTCGTCTGGAATAGATAGAATAGTATCTCCAACAATTGGTTTGCAACCTCGGCCTTCTGCTTGAGTAATTTCAAGTCCAAAGCTAGTTTGTTCGAGTGGAACTTGAACATTATTTAAGAATAATCCAACAGTAGGCAGGTGAGGAAATGCAGTTCCAGTTAGTACTGTTACGAGACTAGTATTATTGAAAAAGTTACCGTAAGCAGGGCAAGACTTAGGTGGCGATTCCGGAGATGAACAAGAAGTGGACAACAAACCTTTCTTTTTTTATATGAAGACATATCATAACCTCCTTTACCCGATATACTGTATTCAATGTTGAATATTTTTTTGTTTGTATGCTTGTCCACTAGTAAATAAAAATATTTACGTATGGTAAACATTAATAAGTTTTTGTAAAGGAGATTACCTTAGATTGAAATGCAGCATATATATAAAGGACAGACTTTTTATACATCTTCCTTCCACCTGGATCCTGAGAAAAATCCGTTATATCAGGGATGTATGAAAACTGTTTAGTCAAAAAATTTATTCTTCCTGGGAACCCTTGTCTTGGTGAACAAGGGTTCTTTTTTATTGAGGATTATAAAAGAAGCTGCAATAAAAAAACTACATTGGTATTTCAAAACGAGCTGAAATTAAAAATTAGACACTTCATTTAGGCAGCCGTTAGACTTATCAATGTATGATTCCTTCCTGAGTCTTGAGGTGGAGTACTATGGATATAGGTAGGATGAGATACAATCTGAGGCCAATTTCGTGAATCTGCATTTAAGTTTACAGGAACATTTGCTAAGGGATAGCCACTTGTTACGGTATAACCTGAATCTATGTACTCTCTAAACTTCCTGCTGGAATATTATCAAGACAGGAAACAATAACATGTTGTGGGTTCATTCCCCCTAGGATGGCTTAAATGACAGGGGATAGGGCTGCCTTTTCAAGGTCTCAAACGGTTACTTCATCTAAAGCTTCTCACAGTTTTTTATAATTAAAGAGTCTGAACGGTTAGATTTTGCTCTATATTGAAGTTCCTTTATGAAAGAAGAATTAGAATTATGCTATCGATTTTATATTAAAATAGTTTATATATAGGCTATTTACCTTATAAAGATATCTGCTCAACTTTAACTATTAAATTTAAGTAAATACATGTGGTTATAAGTTATAACCCCATAGATTTAAGAATCTATAGGGCGGTGAGTCTTACATAGGGTTTACTTTATTTTACTAATTATATATGTTTTTTATGACTACCTAAAAAGGTAATTACGGCAACTTGAGTTGAAATCCTCTTATGACACACATTAGGCATTTAAAAGTAAATTTAAGCTCGCTATGATTTGTGGAACGAATTCCCACTTGAATTATTATATTTTATAAAATTTTAATCTATTAAATTTATTCCTTCTAATAGAACATTCCAAATAGAAGGATTAATACCATTTTTTCGGGAAACCTGAACCCAACAAATACCATCTTCAGCTGTTCCAAAATTCATATCCTTCACGCCCTGTAAGTCATCATCAACAGTTTCTATTAAAAGAATATTAAAGTTACCATTAGTCATTTCAGCTAATATAGATTTTAGTATGACTATATCTTGATAATTTGTTGGCAACCATTCGTGTCGTATAAACAAGGTGCGTTGACTTTGTGCAATTTGATTAAGGAATGTTTGGATGCGATGATCTAGTCTTACTTTATAGGAAGGATATTGTAGAAACCATTCTTGATTCGGGATTATTGGGAAGTCATGAACAGAGTCGATGTTATATTGGGTATCTGTAATATAATGAGCTCTTACTGATTCATGAGTTCCAAATTTAAAAATAGGATATCCATTGTCGTCTATATAATTGGCTAATATATCTTTTTCAATCATATTTTCTAATTCCATAAAACCTTGAAATTTATTTTTTAGTAATTTATTTACATCAGAAAGAAAAGGGGTTTGAACCCAATCAAGTGGGAATGAATGCCTTCTTAAACTATGACGTTCAGAATAAAGTGCTGGACCACACCAACTCCCTAAGCCTGCTACTAAATTATAAGAGCCTCGCAGTGTTTGTAAATTCATACTAATCACTCCTATGCTTTTTTATATTATATAGGGAAGCATTCTAAATTGATTGGACAAGACAGAATATATTTATAATATTTTCAGATTTAAATGGTTTTTCATAGATTGAAATTTAAATTCCATACCCTAAGATTGGATGGGCGTTTGTACTGCATATTTTATGGTATCCAAGAAAAGCGAACAGGATTAAATGGGTCATTTTCATAACTATAAATAAGCTTTTGGCTTGTACTAAACTTAATTTTTTTCATAGTATATATTATTCCTTATCTTTTTTTAGGAGGTGATTTCATGTCTAATGGCCATACCTTTGAAGGCAATGTTAACTCAAGTGATAACATTACGCCTTTAGAAGGAGCATCTTCAAATGATTTCGATTTTAATGGTTTAAGAAGAGGAGATCGGATTCAAATTTTTTCTTTTGGAAACCAAATTGATGGAAATGGTACTTTTATTCATGTACAAGATGGATTTCTAATTTGGACAGATAGCTCGGATAATATTAATACAACTAGTTTAGATGCTATTAGTATCAGCAGGATAACTGGAACAGCTTAATTTAGAAGAGTTTCAAAAATGTATTGGATAAAGCTCTTTAAAGAACTTTATAATAAATTTAAGAAAGAAGGAGCATTCTATAAAGGAATGTTCCTTCTTTTATAATTTCAGGCAACAAAAATCAGGGTATGACAAGCAGTTGCTACTATATATGAGGGCAAAAGCCACTAGTTTAGACGCAAAAAATATTCATGTCAAAAACGTTGGCTTGGTAACGGATTTGAGGGTTACATGAGAAAGCGCCGAAATAGAGAATCGATACACGGTCTGGAACACTGTTAGGGAAGATAAGTAAGATGAATGCCAGTGAAGGTTTGGAAGCTTCGGAAATGTGAGCTCAAGACAGGGCACAGATTTGTTTACGTATTGGCAAGAGAAAAAGTAGATACATAATACTCCTGTGATACGTCATGTATCTTGCCTGGGGTAAAGAATCTACTTAAGCTGATTGTATCTATAGGATGATGAACTCAGTAAACCCCTTATTATATGAGTAGGGAGACTGTACAATCAAATCACGTGACAGGGTATAAAGAATACAAGAGAAAGTGAACACCGGTATATGGAAAGTGAACAGAAAAGCATAAAACTGCATAACTGGATGAATACTATTTTCCTTATGGACAAATCCATGATAAATCTCAAATGAAGCTGACCTCTTGCTGGTCCCTTATAGGTACATAAGGTTGTGGCTATTCTCTGATGAAAGAAAGATGCTGTTATGTGTACCTCTATTTGAAGTATGGGCGTACGTTTTATCTACCAATACGGTATAATGAGGAGACGACAAATAAACTTGCTATGGGAGGCAGGGGCAATGTTGCCCCTAACTTACTCGACTTGGTAAGGCTAGATAAAATTTATAGAGTAAAACAAAAAAACTATCCCCATGCAGAGGCATGTGTTTTCACATCATTAAAAATTATTTATTGAATTGAAGTCCTATATTAATTAATAATGCTTGTATTTCTATATAAATAAATTTCAGCTAATATTTTTTATTTTTATCAGCTAGATATTGGGCATATTGAAGAGTATTCCTTACTACATCCAATTCAACATTCATAATGACAGGAGGGCCTGGTCTCCAATTTACCTCAAAAATCCAAAGTTTTCCTTTTTCATCGAGTCCTACATCAATTCCTAACTCGTCAAATAGTGTATCCTGGTATAGAGATTCAAAATGGTTAGAAAAACTTAAAGCAAATTGTTCAAGATGCTTTTGGACATTATAGTAGTTATCTCCAAATTCCTGTTTTAAAAAAATATCCGGAATACAAGTATAGCCACCGTTGCCTAGGTTTGAAGCTATACTACCCATTTTACCTATCCTTGGATATATAGAAGTAATTAGCCAATTACCGTTTCCGCCTTTTTGTACATGTAATCTAAAATCATATACATTCCCTAATTTTGTCTTACATGTTATAAATTTTTGTACTAAGTAAGTGTCCTGTTTTATATGGCTATCGATAAACTTTTCTAGTTGATTTTCACTAAATATGGAGTCCTGTTCATCTTTACTAACTTTATAACTGTCACCTATCTTTTCTATATAGAAAATACCAGCCCCTTTATGGCCGGATAAGGGTTTTACAATTATTTTTGTGTAGTTTTCCACCATATTTAGCAATACTCTATAATTAGTTAATTCTGAAGTAGGAATAAGGTACTGATTAAATTTTTTAGCCTTATTCACTTTGTTATAAACAGTTAATTTATCCCCAACGGAGTGACTGGTAAATGGAATTACCTTCCTTAATTCATCTACTATATCTGCTGCTTTATCACTTATAGGGGGGCTCGCATTATAAATAACATCAGGATAAGGATATCTTTTCTCTATCCATTTTCCTTTTTCGTATGTTTTACCTAAAATAGTACGCTTTTCCAAATTAACTTTCCCTGGAGTGAAATAAAAAAAATCTATACCTTCGACTTTTGCTACTGCAGAGAAAGCATAAGCTTTTCTAACATTTATTGGGTCCTTACGATGATGAAGCATGCCGATTGATGCCATAGCAATCATCCTTTCTTCTACTCTTACTTGTTTAGGTATATTCACCAAATTCGTATATTATTTACATTTGGACGAACCTTGGTTGTCTTTTTTTATATCATAGAGTGAGAGAACATTTTTGATCGGATAGGATGAGGGATATTTATGGATACTATTGTCTTTATTGAAACAAATAAATCAGGATCGAGTCGGGAAGCAATTAAGGCAGCAAATAATCTTAATTTCTTTACGGTTTTGTTAACTTGTAGAAAAAAATTTCTTAAAGATCGAAGTGAATTTCCAGATGTGCATGAGATGATCTTTACTGATATAAATGATTATGATAATTTAGTCACGGTAATCGAAAAATTAAAAAAAACAAGAAAAAATATAAAAGGAATTTTTAGTTTCATTGACCCTTTTGTTTATGTGGCTGCACGTCTGTCAGAGGAATTCTGTCAGAGTGATATATCCACTGATGCAATCTATCATATGGAAGATAAGATATTGACTCGTAATGTGCTAAAGGAATTACCCATTTCACTTAATTATTTAATTTATAAACCAACAGAATCATTATCTTCATTTCTTAAAACTAAAGAGATAAATTTTCCCCTTATTGTTAAGTCCCCTAAATCAACAGGATCAAAGGATGTATTGTTAGCGAAGGATGAGAGTGAGTTAATATCATCTATGTATACCCTTTTAAAAAAGCTACCTAACGAGGAAATCTTACTCGAGGAATACGTAGATGGCCCTCAGTACTTAGTTGAGGTGTTGGTTCATAATGAAAGGGTTCATATTATTGCAGTAATTGAACAAGAAATTACCCTTTTTGAGCGTTTTATCGTCACTGGTTATTCTTTGCTAGGGAAATTGAATGATAGCTTATCTCATAGTCTTTTTAATGCTGTTAGTTCCATTATACAGGCCTTTGGTATGAAAAATGGAGCGTGTCATTTGGAGCTTCGTAAAGCAAATGAAGGTTGGAAATTAATTGAGATAAATCCAAGAATATCGGGTGGAGCTATGAATCGTATGATTGAAATCGGACATGGAATTAACTTAGTACAAGAGACTATGCAATTAATGATGGGAAACGAACCTTCTTTGACTAAAAAGGATTATAAATATGTGTACGCTCATTATTTAACAGTTGAGTCTAAAGGAAAGCTAATTCAAGTTACAGGAAAAGAACGCAGTTCTAACTACCGAGGCATAGAAGAGGTTTATATAAAGCCTAAAAAAGGGGCAATTTTACAGCCACCTACATCAATGGGGCATCGTTATGGTTACATTTTAGCGTCATCATATTATAAAGAAACTGCTAGAAGAAGAGCTTTAGAGGCAGCAGAAGAAATCTCCTTTAAAATTGCAACAACAGATTTAACATAAATACGATGCTGTAACATATGCATTATTACGGGGTTTTTCCCTTTAAATAACAATAAGTTTAATATTGGGCTTAGGGCTTCCTGTAGCTGTGTTTATATTAAAATAAATCATTGTATATGGTATAGAGTATGAAAACAAGAAAAACCGCTGGGGCTAATCAGCGGTTTTTTCTGCTCTATTGCTACAAGGATTTTCGTAGAGGCCTCACGGCATCATCTATAGTTTATTCATTCATATAATACATTTGACTTATGTTACAAGGATCTAAACAAAGTATTAATTTGACGAGTATCATTAGATGCAATACTATCAATTTGAATAATGTCTTTCTCACTAAACTTAATGTCAAGCATTCTGAATATATTTCTTACAAAACGAAGAACATCAATTATTTCTGCTCTAGTACCTCCAACTAAAAGTCTAATAAGATTTTCATTTACATTAGTTTTTGTTTGAGAGTAGTCATTAATATTGATTCCTTTTTGAGCAATACTATTTAAAATATAGCCTAAAGTACGATCATTTGTTGTAAATTTAAACTGAGTTCTTATGTTAAAGTTGAATTTTTCATCGTTCATTCTTGTGTTTATTCTCCTTTCATAACAGATACTGGTGGTAGAATACAGAAAGAGTTTAGAAGAAAAAAAGCTACTGGCCTAAACAGTAGCTTTTCCTCTTGTTATACTGGGTTATATGACCTGATATTTAACGAGCTTTTGAATAGTTTGCTCAAATTATGGGTAACATTTAGGGTGAAAAATTAATTTAAAAGCGAGTCCGTAAATCGATTATTTATCACTTGTCCAATCTAGAAGGTTCTTCATAATAATTTCAATCTTTGTTATGACATCCACAACGATGTGTTTTTTTGATCATCTTAGAAAATGTCCTTTAACAGTTTTTCAAAGGCTTTTTGTAGGATGGACTGACAGTTGTCTGTGTGTTCATGTTTTTTTCATGGTATTTACTCACTTTAGTCACTCCTTTTTTTCTCATAATACAGTATTCCTTAGTCAAGAAAGTGCTTGTGTACTTGTCCATTAGCATATGAATTCTATATGAAGAAGATTTCAAAATAATTTACTTTAGATATGTTTATTATGTTAACTAAGATTGTATATCATACACAGCTTAAATTTAATCAAGGAATTGAATATAGAAACTATCAGGAGTGATAGTTTCTTTAATTTGAAATCCTCTCATAATACACATTGGACATTCGATAATAAAATGGCCGCTTTTTTTAGGATGATAGAAACCGGCGCGGTGGAGCCAGGCATGAAACATAGATCCAGTGAGAAACTTAATATTCAAACCTGAACTATCAAGCTGTGCTGGGTTAACGATAAGAGATAGGGGAACTTGACTTTGTGCTAAAGTAGTTAAAGCAAAGATGGTGGAAGAATTTGCAGGGAATGAAATATTTGAAAAAATTTTTGCCTGGGGAGCCAGTCCAAATCCATTGTCACGGATGAGTTGAGTAAATTGATCCATGGCGATATTAGTAGCGGCTAATCCATTATGAATGGGTAACCCTAGATACCAAGTTGGTCGTAAATTTCTGATGGCGTACAAATTAGTGCAATTTGCCAATTGGGAGATCCCATTATTAGAGCCTCCATTCCATTTTTCAGTTAGATGTTGAAACCATTGAAATAGTACACCGTTAATAGCATCACGAATCCATTGTTGTTGGGCTAAGGTAAAACGGTTATCAATATAAAAATAAATGAAGAGTGGTAAATCGGATACGCCAGGTGGTTCAGGTACAGGAAAGGCTATTTTTGTGAATGTGCTGGAATAGGGAGGTACTAAGGAGTTTATTTGTAATACATCTTGCAGAATCAATTTCATTATGATTAGAGTTCGTTTTACACTATGAAACATTTTTATTTTATCCTTTCATAGAAGATACTTGTACTAGTAGGGTATGTAACTAAATGAAAAAGGTTTGGACATGGTTAAATACAGAAAAAGCCCTTGTAATTATTGATTACAACGGCTTTTGTTTCCAAATTTAAATAGGGCATTTAGTTAAGCCGTTGTTATAGCCTGAATCTCATTAGCATTTACTGTGACAATATTTGTGCTAGCATTTGTCCCAGTACCTGTTCTAGTTGCAAAAGAAGCTAAATTAGTTGTAGCATTAAAGCTTGAAAATACAAGATTAGTAAGCGTAGCACCGCCTACGACTAAGGTTGGAACTGGTGTTCCAGGATCTAAGATTCTTAATAAGTCCCTAATCATCCTTTGTATCCCCCCTTATTGCAATAAATTAAATATAAATTATGAATTTACATTTGATTTATTATATGTAAATTTCAAGTAAGGGCTTGTACTATTTCATTATTTTAATAGTATTTTTATTTTTTAGAAGTTAGTTTACTGGGAATGAACAACGTATATAATGTAAAATAAAAAAACTATCATGAGAGTAGATAATTTTTTTGATACATAATCTACTTAATGATTATTGATACCCTAAGGTATCTTGAGTAGCTTTCTTCGTTATCAGGAATTTATGTATAGAAAGAAGAAAAAACTACTTCTTCCCCAGCATAGTTTTTTCTTCAACTCCATAGCAATGGAATGCCCTCTAATGAAAGAGAAGGAGGTTAATGCAATGCTCAATTTATGATATGCAAAACAATGAAAAAGGTTTGGACAAGCGCTGGTTTTATATAAAACTTTTACTATCTTTGTATCCTTTTTCTATAAAATCTACTATGTTAACTTAAAATGTATACAGTACTCATTTTTATATAAATTGTCCCTATTAGTAATTAAATTCCCTTATTTATCTTGTTGGAGAAGGGAATTTAGCAACTTCAAAATGTGTACTAATTACATTATTGGTATCCGTTAAAATCATACATCTACACTACTTTGAGCAAAGATATCAACTCTATCTCCAGCTTCTAGCTTAAGAATAGTAGAAACATTTACTGCATTAGCGAAAATTACTCCTCAACGAAGAAATCACTATTGATAGCGATAGCAGGGTTTCCATTTATTTAAATTCCTACCTGTGCTCTTTAATCTAATGTAGGAACGTTAGGAAGAAGTGAAATAATCCAAAGGCTTAAATATACACCGGCTTTTTGCTCTTGCAATTGATGGCCATTCCATTACAGAAATGCAAGATATTTTGTTCAAAGAAGTGAACACAGTTAAGAATCAGAGACGCAGCATTTTACAAAAATTAAACCTTTTTTCGATGGAGGAAACGATCGGTTTTATAAAAAAGCTACCCAGACTTCTTCTCAAAACTTCACGAATTATCATCAAGAAACCTTTCAAAAACTCGTTAAAACTTCATAAAAGTTGAGGGGGCGTTGAGTGCACAGCAGGTCAACATGTGCAAAAAAAGCACCAAAATTGATGTCAGTACTAGATCAATATTAGGCGTTTTTCTTCTTTTTAGGTAAACAGCATGTCGACAGACTGGAAGTTTTCGTGATATCACCTTTTTTGAGATGAAAACATTGTTTTGCTGGGCTCTGCCCAGCATATCACAGTCATGTGATATCAAAAACCCCTTATGCTCTTTCTTATTCATACTGGAAATTTTAAAATTTGACAAAAAGAAATGATTAAATTGAAGAGTATAGGAATGCCTTAAGTGATTCTAAAAATGATTTAAGGGAGTTAGAGGACCAAGGACGAGTAGATAGCGAGCAAACAAATAGGCAACTCGAACAGTTGCAAGCCAGCTTTGATAAGCAAGCCGAGCAAATGAAAAAACACATAGAGAGCCGTGATAAAGAAATGATGGAATACATTCGCTCATCACAAAAACAACAGCAAAAACATTTACTTGAAACAGCAGCCGCCCAGGAAAAAGGGAGAGAAAATAAAAAAGGCTTCTTTGCTCGTCTTTTTGGGAACTAAGACGAATAAAGAAGCGCTGGTGCAATCTATTTCATTACAGTACCATCGTTTTATGAAATAGAGAAGGATAATTGAGTTATTCTATACTTATTCACTAATTCCTGTAAAAAAGATTTAAAAAAAGTGCTAGTACTAAGCATAAGTTCAAAGAGCATTTTTAATAAATGATACATGTTCGAAAGATAAGAAACTTTAATGAGTGTATAAAGATTGCAAACTCAATGCTCGTAGCAAGTCAAGATGCACAAAATTATACATAACTATCTTAAATCACACTTCTCAAAAACAAAAGAGTCAATATATTATGTAGTGGCTCTTTTACTTTATTATACTTATTTTTGGAGATGGATAGCTTAATTAAACCAAGAGCACTAAAATCATAGTTGCTATTAAAAAAACACCCTTTCATGGCTGATGAAAAGGGTGTTTTTTCGTAAAAAGTGAAGGATGTAAACAAGCTAATTTTAGAAAGTTTACATAAAGTTTTGTGGAATAAAAACTTATATACTATCTTATTAATATTATGAATTTATGTGTTGCTTATTTTGCATTTTATTCCTATAAAACATTAGGCGAGCAATTTTGCAACTTGTACATATAATAAAGAAAGAATATTATAGGTGGTGAAAGTATGGGTAACTTTGGAGGCAGCTTCGCTTTATTAGTGGTACTTTTTATTTTATTAGTTATTATAGGTTGTTCTTGTTTTGGTGGGGGGTACTAAGAATATAAATGACCTGTAAAGTTCGTGGGCCTTATTTTACTATAGGGCTTACGAACTTTGTTTTCTGCCTTAAATCGTTAACCCTTTTGTAAGATTTACATATATAAGTAGTGGATACCGGCGTCCACGCTATTACATATTAATCATCTTTATCTAGGGGGTCATACTTATCTTGGTATGGCTTTTAAAACTTTTTAATTAAGTTGCCCAATGTCGTGATAAAAGTGATGCTACAAAGAAAGTAAAAGGTTGGTACAAACAAATAAAACTTATATAAACATTTTCTGTAATTTAACATACACTGAATTATCCTAAGACCCATTATATGTACCCCTTCAGCATTGCAGACTGTTTTTCGCTCTCAGTCTGCTTACATATTCAATCGTCATAAGGGCAAAAAACAGAGCCTTTTGGACTCACTTGGGCTCTGTTTTGCAATGATTACCATCCGCCAAAACAACTACATCCGACAATGATAAGAAGGATAAATAGCACAACTAGGAAGGCAAAGCCCCCGCCAAATCCATATCCGCCACATTCAGACATATAATAAACACCCCTTTGTATTTTTTATATTAGATAAAAATAATTAGTGGATAGGGTACAGCACATTTTTAGTATATGTCTGAGTGGTTATATGGTTTATCGCTCTTGTAAAATAGGCCTTTGTCCCACATATTAAGCTTTTATAAGTTTCTAAGCTCATATGATCGTTATCTATTAAGGGAAATATAACTTGAGACAGGGCAGTTCCTCTTTTAAAGCTATATCCGACATAATGATCCCCCACTATAAATTGGGAAATATCAGGGGTTTATAGAGGGGGGAAATAGAATATAAGGACCTCGCAACATTTCTTAAGGAATTAAAACGTTATTTTTTAAGAAATTTTGTAATGAAGGGGCTGAACTGATTAAACAATCCCTTCGCTTGCTGCGCAGTACCAGCAATCTTGTCAAAATCTAAATTTCCATCTGATGTACGAAAAAAGGACAATAGACTTGGGTTATTTTGTTTTGTATTCGGACGCTGAAATTGATGTGGAAAAAAAGGGTTTATAGGTCGACGTGTTCTTCTATACATTAATTTAAAGATCTCCTTTTAGTTATGTTAATTTTATAATATGTACAAGGAGTAAGAATGATCGCCTAAAATAATAGTTTTAAATAAAGATAACCACTGAATTAAAAAGGCTAGCTTTATTAAGATACTTGGGAATTATACTTACTAATTCATTGCGGATTTATACAAGTAAGGCAAATCTAAATTTCTATACATCTAAAAAATATTTTATTAAGTTATTACCTTTTACTTTTTTTCTCATACCTTGTTACATACAAAAATAAGAGGTGATTCATATGAAGTATATGGATATGCTTGCCTTACTAGGGGTTGGTGGGGCCCATCCTGGCGGTTTACATTTAACAAAACAGTTGTTAGAAAAAGAGGAAATAAATGGAGATACCTCCATATTAGATATAGGTTGTGGTACAGGACAAACATCCGCATACCTATATTGCAGGTATGGGTGTGAAATAACAGCATGTGATATAAATGCAACTATGGTACAAAAGGCAAATAAAAGATTTGAACAGTTAAAATTACCCTGCAAGGCTACAATTGAAGATATGGAGGATCTCTCATTTGATAACGAGTCATTTGATATCATTCTGTTAGAATCTGTTGCTGCTTTTACAAATCTTTCCTTTTCGTTGAAGGAATGTAAACGGGTGCTAAAAAAGGGAGGAATTATCTTAGCTATTGAAACGGTAAAAGAACCACAAATGACAGAACAGGATGAACGTTTGGTTTCGGAATTTTATCATTTTCAATCCATCCCTAATGAATTGGAATGGATCGAATATTGGAAAAAGGCAGGCTTTTCCACAGTGGTAAGTAGGCGTGAATATAAAGTGGAAGGGGAAGATGAAGAGCAAAATATTGATTTTGGAACAGAGTTTGATTTATCTGATGAAATCCCTTCAAATGTTTATGATTTACTTGATGATCATGAAAGATTAACTAAAAAGTATCAAAATTTATTAGGATTTCGTATATTTCGTTGTATTTCCTAATTTTCAAGACACTCGTCCAAACATTTAGGACTTCCTTTTCATATCATATCAGATAAAAAGGGGGTTCTAATAATGAGCGGCGGAAACTATTATCAACTTTGTCATCGACACCGTGGACGTACCGTAAGAATTAATGATCGTTATGGTCGAACGCATCTTGGACGTATTACAAGGGTAACTCCAAGTCATGTTTATATCCAGCCTATGAGACGTAGAAATGGTATTGGCTATGGTTTTTATGGTGGGGGTTTTTATGGGTTTGGAGCACCTTATGCTGTAGCACTGGGAGCAATTACAGGTCTTGCATTAGCTTCATTGTTTTTCTGGTAAAAGTATGAAATTGACATCATAATGAGTTTTATCAGAAGAAACAGCCGTTGGAATTAATCATTTCAACGGCTGTTTTTATATCTAACTATGTCCAAGCTCCTTCAGTTGTGGTGTAGAAAAACTGACCCATAAACTTAACCGAATGATTTTGGATAGGTTAGTTTCTTCTATTTTGTTTTACAGGACAGGCTAGTAAAATAGGTGATGCTTGTTAATTGCTCTTAATTACCTGTGGTTAGTAAATTGATTAATCATTTTATTTCATATTCTTTGTGCTCGAAGTTCCCGCTAGGACCTACCCCTTTTTGAATGAGGAAAAGCATTAGGGTTTAAAGAATATTATAATTCCAGTTACAAAAAATTTTATAACTCATCTTGTAATGCCGTTATAAAAAAGGAATACAAGAGAATCTCTAAGCTTTTTATTCTCATGAAGAGGTGGCGTTACAATTAAGTATTCAAAGACAAACAGTAATTAAGTATGGTACGCTACAACTTTTGAAAATGGGAATTTTATATTCCATAAAGATGAGAAAGGTAACAGATCTTACACCGATACAAGCGTTTCAAAGTTCAGAAGAGTTACAGATAAAAAAACGTTATAACTCTTGAAACGTCCAGGAAAGGCCTAATACCAACATATAATAAAGTTTTTATAACTCTATGCGCTACAGAAATATCTACTGAAAATGAGCATTATAATAACAGTGTAAGCGGAAAATTAAATGGGCATGGGCTCAATTTAAACTTTTAGAACATATAGAGAACATATAGAGAACATCAGAAAGAGAGTAAGGAGGAAATGCTGCCCATCGCCTTAGATAAAGTAGCAGTTGCTAAACAAGAGGAGCAAAAAATCGTTGTAAAGGTGAGCGAGCTTATTAACAAAATAAAAAGCAACCTCCAGTCGTCAGTAGAGGTTGCCTTTAGAACATCATCATTATGGAATTATATATTAACATCTTTTTCTAAAAAAAGCCATCTCTGTTGGGATATTGCATATGTATAAAAAGCTGCATAAAGAAGAAACAAGGCCTCATCTAGAACCCAAGAAGGTTCTTTTTGGTGATGTGTTCCGAAATGAGACATTATGGTAACTAGTCCTGTATATCATATACAGCCTGAAAACAGAAAAACTACCTATCATGAACTGAACCCAAAAAATTAGACCCTTTATCTAAGCAGCGAATGAGGATTGAACTCTGTATTCTACAGGGGTCAATCCTTTTAATTTTACTTTTATTCGTTTGTGGTTGTAATAAACAATATACCTCTCTAATTCCTGTTGAAAGTGCTCCATACTCTCAA
>Ga0209295_1000466_pt1 | contig 19873 bp, 23 predicted proteins | sample Porto_5metaG_FD_187428 | JGI IMG/M metagenome (GOLD analysis project Ga0209295, IMG submission 187428) | Marine algal microbial communities from Porto, Portugal - Porto_5 metaG (SPAdes) (version 2) | ecosystem: Host-associated > Algae > Red algae > Unclassified | place: Portugal: Porto... | reverse complement strand
TATTCGTCTGGTGATAATGGCGAAGAGGTCACACCCGTTCCCATGCCGAACACGGAAGTTAAGCTCTTCAGCGCCGATGGTAGTTGGGGGATCTCCCCCTGTGAGAGTAGGACGTCGCCAGGCAAATGTGAGAAAGAGTAGCTCTTAGGGGCTGCTTTTTTTTGGTTTTATTTTTGAGAAGTATTGTGGAAGAGGAATTGACTACAATCATAAAACAGTGTCTTGGGGAAAAGTTAATCTTAGTCAATTGGAAATCGTTATGTAAATTTAGGTAATAATTGGTAATGGACGCATAAACAGTTAAAAATGACGCATAAAATGAAAAATCGACGCAATAAAGGGTCAAAACGACCCAATTAGCATGCTGCTTCAAGCTTGACCGCCTCTATTTCTATGAAAATATTGATATCTACCTCCCTAAAATAGTCTTCTTTAACACAAAGAAAAATTTTTAGGTAGATAGGAACATTTATTAGTGCTTATTACATATAAATCTTTATTTTGAGGGACACAATATCCTCGAATTCTCCCCTGATGGCCAGCAAATGCAATGTTACTCCAAATCATCTTGAAGTATTTGTATTTAAGTCCTATTTTCTATCAACTATTCAATTTATTAATTCTATATGATATCCGACGTCCGACAACCTGACAATCAACAACCACCAATCAACAACTCACCTACCCACTGCATCTCAACCAACCACAAACCTCCATCATCACATGCTCAAAATTGCTAACCACCAACTCTCTAAAGTATTATTTAAATAAGAGTATATACAAGGAGAGATGAACATGACGACAATTTATGATTTTACCGTAAAAAGAGCGAATGGATCTGTAACGTCTCTAGAGGAGTACCAGGGTAAAGTGATGCTTATCGTGAACACAGCCAGTAAGTGTGGCTTTACACCTCAATTTGAGGAGCTGCAGGGCCTGTATGAAGAGTATAAGGATGAAGGACTTGTTGTACTTGGATTTCCATGTGATCAGTTCATGAACCAGGAATTTGATGATCAGGATGAAATCATGGAGTTTTGTCAGGTGAACTACGGGGTATCTTTTCCGATGTTTGCGAAAGTCGATGTGAAGGGGAAGGAAGCTCATCCTCTCTTCACATTTTTAACGAAAGAGAAAAAGGGTGTCCTTCTTTCGAACATTAAGTGGAACTTCACGAAATTTTTAGTTGGGAAAAATGGAGAGGTATTTGATCGTTATTCTCCACAAACAAATCCCCGTAAAATTGAGGACGATATTAAAAGATTACTTCAAGCAGAATAGGGAAAGAGGAAAGGGAGTACGTCATCCTTCCTCTTCCCCCTACATTTTATCCTGAAGTAATTTCAGCAAAAGATACGGTGCTTTATCTGTTGTGACATTGATGAACGTATGGATGATGGGATAGTCTTCATTGGTTCGGTTTTTTAACAGTTCCACCCACCATTCTGTTTCGTATCGGGCAATCATACTCAGGTTATATAATATAGCATAATGGATGAGTACCTCAGGTATTGTGGTGGCTTCATTCCGAATGCCGGGCAGGGCTAATCGGTTTTTGTCCAAGTGCCATCTAATGGGAAGTTGCTCCCGAGCATGTCGTGATTGTAGCGTATTGTCTGAAATCCAAGTAAAATTCTCTGTTACCTTTTCATTCAGATATTGTTTGAACAAACTTTCTGACATATGAAAATGGGATAGTAGTGACTCATCAATCATCAGCTCATGTTGATGGGTAAACCAGAACATGGTTTTCTTTTTGAGTAAAATTTGAAATGCATCTTCAAGCTCAGGTATTTGTATGAGTAAATCTTCCATCTTGTATTTTTCCCCCACGATATGTTTCACGTGAAACACGAGGTTGGAGAAGTGTGAAAACAGTCCATTTTTCTGTACCTTTACTTCATCTTGTAAAAAGCGGTACTGCTGCTTTTTTCTTTTCCTGGAGGTAATCCCATGGGCCAGGACCGTGGTTGTTTCCGGATATAGGGGATCCTCCGTTAAGACAATGGCTTTGATAAAGTGAATAAATCCATAGAAAAGCAAAATAGGCTTGAGTGATATAGGAGATTGCATGGCTTGTCTGTAATAAAGTTCTCCTTGCTCCAAGTAGTACATGAATGGATAACAGTTATCATAGCTTTTCATTTCGGCCTGAGAAGATCCTAATTTTTCATAGCATTTTTTTAGAAACTTCTGGGAGTATTCTGCAGACTGAAAATAGTGGATGAAGTCCCATTGTTGATGTATTTCGTTCAAATGATCACCTTCTAATTATTCTGAAAAATTAAATTAATCCTATTCTTCTTGACAGTATTTTAACCAATTGATAACCTACTAATAATATTTTGGGACTAGGGAGGCCGAAAACATGTGGGATTCTAAATTTGCTAAAGAAGGTTTAACGTTTGATGATGTACTATTATTACCAGCCAAATCAGAGGTATTGCCAAAGGATGTAAATATCTCTGTTGAGTTAACAGATTCAATAAAATTGAATGTTCCTGTGATCAGTGCAGGAATGGATACTGTAACAGAAGCTGAAATGGCGATAGCTATGGCTCGCCAAGGTGGATTGGGTATCATCCACAAGAATATGAGTATTGAACAGCAGGCTGAGCAGGTTGATAAGGTAAAACGTTCCGAAAGTGGAGTTATCTCTGACCCATTCTTTTTAACTCCGGATCATCAAGTCTTTTCTGCAGAACACTTGATGGGCAAATATAGAATTTCCGGTGTTCCGATTGTGAACAACGAACAAGAGCAAAAGCTGGTAGGGATTTTAACGAATCGTGACCTTCGTTTCATCCAGGACTACTCCATTCAGATCTCGGATGTCATGACGAAGGAAAACCTCGTGACAGCTCCTGTTGGCACTACCCTAGAAGAAGCGGAAAAAATTCTTCAGCAGTACAAAATTGAGAAGCTTCCTCTGATTGATCAAGAAGGAACGCTTAAAGGACTTATTACGATTAAAGATATCGAAAAAGTCATTGAGTTCCCTAACTCTGCCAAAGACGAACAAGGACGCTTATTGGTTGGAGCAGCTGTCGGTATCTCGAAAGATACAATGACTCGTGTTGAACATTTAGTGAAATCACATGTGGATGTAATTGTAATTGATACAGCTCACGGCCATTCAGCAGGAGTTCTTTCTATTGTTCGTGAAATCCGCGATGCTTATCCAACGTTAAATATCGTAGCAGGAAATGTGGCAACGGCAGATGCCACAAGAGAATTGATTGAAGCTGGTGCTGATGTAGTCAAAGTGGGGATTGGACCTGGTTCAATCTGTACGACCCGTGTTGTCGCAGGTGTCGGCGTTCCACAAATTACCGCTGTATATGATTGTGCGACAGAAGCAAGAAAGCACGGAAAGAGCATTATTGCTGATGGCGGCATCAAGTATTCAGGTGATATCGTAAAAGCATTAGCAGCAGGTGGACATGCCGTTATGTTAGGAAGCTTACTTGCAGGTACATCTGAAAGCCCAGGCGAAACGGAAATCTTCCAGGGACGTCGTTTCAAAGTATATAGAGGTATGGGATCAGTCAGCTCCATGGAAAAAGGATCGAAGGACCGCTATTTCCAGGAAGAAAATAAAAAGTTTGTTCCAGAAGGAATCGAAGGACGCATTCCTTACAAAGGACCTTTAGCTGATACACTGTATCAGTTAATCGGAGGCTTACGTTCAGGCATGGGATACTGCGGAACGAAGGATCTATTCGAGTTGAGAGAGCAGGCGCAGTTCATTAAAATGACGGGTGCCGGACTTCGTGAAAGTCATCCTCATGATGTGCAAATCACGAAAGAAGCACCAAACTATTCATTATAAGAAAATAATTCCAAATGCTGATCAGATTCTACTGATCAGCATTTTTTTAATTAGATTAAAGCGATATTTACCGCCTATTATCAGAGGTCGCAAGTCCCTTGACCCATGCTAAAACTAGTCATATTCTCTGTCTATTCTTACCTTTCGAACTATGATAAAATAACGAAGGTGTACATAAAATCTTGGAGGGCTAACAGTGAAAAGAAGTTGGATTCAAAAATCTTTTGTTTGTATGATGGTTTTTATGATGGCAATGGGTATCGTAGGGAGACCTGCAAATGCTCAGGGAGACTTGGACGTTAACGCAAAAGCTGCGATTTTAGTAGAAGCAAGCACGGGTAAAATTCTTTATGAAAAGAACTCAGAAAATGCTCAAGGCATTGCAAGTATGACGAAAATGATGACAGAGTACCTGTTATTGGAAGCAATTGAAGAAGGTAAAGTGAAATGGGACCAGAAGTATACGGTACCTGCGAATCTTTCGCAAATGTCTCATAATACTGGTCTTAGTAATGTTAGCCTTGAAGTAGAGGGTACTTATACTATTAAAGAGTTGTATGAAGCAATGGCAATCTATTCAGCTAATGCAGCGACAATAGCAATTACAGAAACAATTGCCGGCTCAGAAGCTAACTTCGTTAAAATGATGAATGCGAAGGCTAAAGAACTTGGCTTGGAAAAATATAAATTTGTAAATTCTACAGGTTTAAACAATAAAGACTTGGCACCTTACGTAGATAAGGTGGTAGGTGGTCCGGAAGAAGAAAATGTGATGTCTGCAAAGGACGTTGCAACACTTGCGTATCGCTTGCTGCATGATTATCCGGAGGTACTCGAGACATCCAGTATTGCGAAGAAGGTATTTGCAGAAGGAACGGATGACCCCACTCAAATGGACAACTGGAATTGGATGTTACCTGGGTTGATCCGTGAGTATGAAGGAATGGACGGTTTGAAAACCGGTACCACAGATTTTGCAGGAGCTAACTTCACCGGTACAGCAGAAAGAGACGGAATGAGATTTATTACCGTGGTAATGGATGTTGATGTACCAGCTGGTGAAAACTCCTACGATGCCCGCTTTAGTGAAACAAGAAAAATGATGGATTATGCTTTCAACAATTATACAATAAAGGAAGTACTCCCTGCTGACTATCAAGTGAAAGGTCAAAAGACACTTCCAGTTGAAAAAGGTAAGGAAAAAGAAGTTCAAATCAAAACCGATTCCGCACTAAGCATGGTGATTAAGAACGGTGAAGAAGATCAATACAAACCGAAATTTGTGTTAGATAAGAAAAAGCTGAACGATGACAGTGAACTGACAGCACCTGTGAAAAAAGGTGAAAAAGTTGGGTACGTCACGTTGGAATCTAAGGATAAGAAAGATTTAGGTTATCTTACAGACAAAGGGACAAATGCCTCAAAAGCATCAGTTGTAGCTGTGGATGGTGTTGAAAAAGCAAACTGGTTTGTCCTTTCTATGAGAGCTGTAGGAGGTTTCTTCGGGGACATCTGGAACTCGGTTACATCAACGGTTAAAGGCTGGTTCTAAAAGCCCTTAGGTTAAATGATTAAATCAGCACCAAGACTTTTATGTTAGGACAAGTCTTGGTGTTTTTTTATAGGCAGGGTGATAATGAGGCATCTTGCTAGAGCGTCTCAGAAATTCCCATGAAATGCTTGTCGCCTCTGGGCAAAGCCCTTCCGCTTTTCGTCTTGTCCAGCTCCAGCGGCTAGAGGCTCGAGGTCATTTCATGAAAATCTCCAAAGGCAAAGAGCGCCTTCAGAGATTTCCATGAAATGCTTGTCGCCCTGACCAAGCCGCTTCCGCTTTTCGTCTTGACATAAGCTTGTTTTTATTGTTTATTTAGCAGTAGGGTTACATAATCATTCCGATTGTTTTAGTCACGTTTTCTTCCTTTTTTGGATGGAAATGGGACAGGCATGGGATAAATATAAGGGGGATATAGATATGAATACTGGTACAGATCGTGTTAAAAGAGGTATGGCTGAAATGCAAAAAGGCGGCGTTATCATGGACGTTGTTAATGCAGAGCAGGCAAAAGTTGCTGAAGCTGCGGGTGCAGTGGCAGTAATGGCTTTAGAACGAGTTCCAGCAGACATCCGTGCTGCAGGTGGGGTAGCAAGAATGGCAGATCCCCGTATTATTGAAGAAGTTATGGGGGCTGTGTCGATTCCTGTAATGGCAAAAGCTCGTATCGGTCATATTGTAGAGGCAAGAGTACTTGAATCAATGGGTGTTGATTATCTTGATGAGAGTGAAGTATTAACGCCTGCTGATGAAGAGTACCATTTAAATAAAAGAGATTTCACTGTACCATTCGTATGTGGTTGCCGTGATTTAGGGGAAGCTGCCCGCCGTATTGGTGAAGGTGCGTCCATGTTACGTACAAAAGGTGAGCCGGGAACAGGTAACATCGTTGAAGCGGTTCGTCATATGCGTAAAGTGAATGCCCAGGTTCGCAAGCTTGTAAGCATGAACGAAGATGAAATCATGACAGAAGCTAAACTTTTGGGAGCTCCATATGAATTATTGTTAGAAATTAAAGAAAACGGACGTTTACCTGTTGTAAACTTTGCTGCAGGCGGAATTGCAACACCAGCTGATGCGGCTCTTATGATGGAATTAGGGGCTGACGGAGTATTCGTAGGTTCTGGTATCTTCAAATCAGAAAACCCTGAGAAATTCGCAAGAGCGATCGTAGAAGCGACAACTCACTATCAAGATTACAAGTTGATCGCAGAGCTATCTAAAGAGCTTGGTGTAGCAATGAAGGGAGTAGAAATTTCTTCTATCTTACCTGAAAACCGTATGCAAGATCGTGGATGGTAAGGTGTGATTCTATGTTAAACATCGGTGTATTAGGACTTCAAGGTGCCGTCAGGGAGCATGTTCGTTCAATTGAAGCTTCTGGTGCCAAGGCCGTCGTCATTAAGCGTGTGGAGCAGCTGGAAGAGATTCAAGGGCTGATCATGCCTGGTGGGGAAAGTACCACCATGAGAAGACTGATCGATAGATATGGCTTTATGGAGCCGTTAAGACAATTTGCGGCAGCCGGAAAGCCGATCTTTGGAACATGTGCAGGGTTGATTCTATTAGCCAAGCACATTGTCGGCTATGACGAACCTCATCTTGGTGTGATGGACGTAACAGTGGAACGTAATTCCTTTGGGCGGCAGAAAGAAAGTTTTGAAGCGGATCTTTCGATTGCTCACATTGGAGAAGGGTTCAATGCCGTCTTCATCCGTGCTCCGCATATCGTGGAAGCTGGAGAAGATGTTGAAATCCTTGCTAAGCATAATGAACGGATTGTTCTTGCACGTCATGGACAATTCCTCGGTTGCTCTTTCCATCCTGAGTTAACGGATGATCACCGCTTGACTTCTTTCTTCGTTAAGATGGTGAAGGAAAGCATGGAAAAAACAATCGCATAATTCTATTGCAAAATGGAAAACATTGTAGTAGATTATGAAATAACCAATAAAAAACAAAATCGTTGACAGGAAATAGTAGTAAAGAAGGCTTGCTTAAGAGAGTCGGTGGCCGGTGAGAATCGACGCAAGAGCTTTATGAATCCATCCTTGAGTGAAGTACTGAATGAAGTAGGTATTTTCGGTGATTCCGTTACCATCTCTTAAGAGGAAGATGCTTAGCGTCTTCAATTAGGGTGGCAACGCGGAAACCTCCGTCCCTTTTACCAGGGATGGGGGTTTTTTATTTTTTTATAAAAAAGGAGAGAGTCTCATGTTAGACATTAAGTACTTACGAAATAATCTGGAAGATGTGAAAGCACGCCTTCAGCACCGTGGTGAGAATCTGGAGGATTTCGGAAAATTTGAAGAGCTTGATAAGAGAAGAAGAGAGCTGCTTGTAGAAAGTGAAGAATTAAAGAGCAAGCGTAATGACGTATCCCAGCAAATTGCAGAGCTGAAGAAAGAGAAAAAAGATGCTCAGGACATGATCGTTGAAATGCGTGAAGTTGGGGCCATGGTTAAAAAGCTCGATGATGAATTACGGGGAGTGGAAGAGGAGTTAGAGCGTATGCTGCTTTCCATTCCTAACATTCCACATGAAACGGTACCGGTTGGTGAAACGGAGGATGATAATGTAGAGGCCCGCAAATGGGGAGAGATACGCGAGTTTGATTTCGAGGCACAGCCTCACTGGGACATTGCAACAGGCCTTGGGATCCTGGATTTCGAACGTGCCGGCAAAGTGACCGGAAGCCGTTTTGTTTTCTATAAAGGGTTAGGAGCAAGACTTGAAAGAGCGTTGATTAACTTCATGATGGATCTTCACATGGATGAGCATGGGTATACTGAAATGATCCCTCCATTCCTGGTGAATAGAGCGAGTATGACAGGAACAGGTCAACTTCCTAAGTTTGAAGAAGATGCGTTTAGAATCGAGAGCGAGGATTATTTCCTGGTACCTACAGCAGAAGTGCCTGTAACGAACTATCACCGTGATGAGATCATGAATGGTGAAGAATTACCCGTAAGCTATGTGGCGTACAGTGCTAACTTCCGTTCTGAAGCTGGATCTGCAGGCCGCGATACACGTGGTCTGATCCGTCAGCACCAATTTAACAAAGTAGAGCTTGTTCGCTTTGTGAAACCTGAAGACTCTTATGATGAGCTTGAGAAGCTGACTGGACATGCTGAGAAAGTCCTTCAGTTACTGGGCTTGCCATACCGTGTGTTATCTATGTGTACTGCGGATTTAGGCTTCACGGCTGCCAAGAAATATGACATTGAAGTCTGGATTCCAAGCTACGGAACTTACCGTGAGATTTCTTCTTGCAGTAACTTTGAAGGCTTCCAGGCAAGACGAGCGAACATTCGTTTCAGAAGAGAAGCTAAGGGAAAACCTGAACATGTGCATACGCTGAATGGATCTGGCTTAGCAATCGGACGTACTGTTGCAGCCATCTTGGAAAACTACCAGCAAGAAGATGGATCTGTCATCGTTCCGGAAGCTCTTCGTCCGTATATGGGTGGAGCGGAAGTCATTAAATAATATCAGCCAGCTGGACGACATTGAAAAGGTGCCCCGCGAATTCAGCGTGAGGCACCTTTTAATTTTTTTTAGAAATATGCTTGACTCCATTTGTACACCATGTTATTATAATTCTTGTCGATACGGAGGAATACCCAAGTCCGGCTGAAGGGATCGGTCTTGAAAACCGACAGGGGTGTAACAGCCCGCGGGGGTTCGAATCCCCCTTCCTCCTCCATTGATTTTTTTATAACCATAGCGCATAAACATTGGAGATAGAATTCGTTACATTTCATGTAACGAATTTTTTTATTTTATAAATATGTCGATTGGCTTAGTCCGATTTACTTAAGGTTTTTAATGTCTTCTCTTAAATGGTCGTCCGATGTATGTTCCAGTACGCCTATCTTAGTGATGTGAAGTCGTGCTTCCTCATCTCCAAGCAAATAAATCTTCGAATAGATATCCCTCATGGATTGATCATATTGACTGTCTTCAGGTGAATTGTGATATTGGCGAAACGGAACCTGAGCCCGTCTCATAGTAGACATGTCATCATCATAGTTATCATTGAACAGCATTTTCAGTTCGTTTACTTCTGTCGGGGTAGCAAATATGCGAAAGCTTGGACTGGCATTTTGATTCGGGTCCTGCAAGATGTCCCCACTGCTGATATCCACAAAATACGTTTGTTTTGATTCCATGATTAATCCAACTCCTTATATTTCTGTTTGTTTGTACATATACCTCTTTTAGGTTGGAAATAAACGGATGGATTTTTTCCGACAACCTTTATAAAAAAAAGACTACTCCTGCCGCAAAGCACAGAGTAGTCTTTTTCATCTATTATTCTGATCCAGCTCCGGCGCCTAGTCCCTCGAGGTCATAAGACAAGCCATCCAAAAAGGCAAAAAGCCGTCTTTCCGGATGGCACGTCTTATGCTTGTTAGGCATGACCAAGGCGCCTCCGCTTTTCGTTTAGCTCTTCAACATTCTCGTCTGTTCAATGAAATACCCGATTCGTTCGACGATTGGTTCGATTGAGTTTTGATCGTTCACCAGGTCGTATTCGCTGATGTCGAGTCTCAGTACGGGACAAGCGTTAAAGGAGTTGATCCAGTTTTCATATCGCTCGTGCATTTCTTCCCAATAGGCAACAGGTGTCTGTTGTTCCATTGGGCGGCCGCGCTCACGGATGCGATCAACGACATTATCAATGGATCCTTCAAGGTAAATCAGAAGATCAGGGTGAGGGAAGTATGGTGTCATGACCATGGCATCGAAAAGACTTGTATACGTTTCATAATCGATCTCGCTCATATTCCCTTTTTCATAATGCATGCGGGCGAAGATGCCTGTATCTTCATAGATGGAACGATCTTGAATGAATCCGCCGCCGTATTCAAAGATTTTCTTTTGTTCTTTGAAGCGTTCCGCCAAGAAGTATACTTGAAGATGGAAGCTCCAGCTTTTAAAGTCCTGATAAAATTTATCAAGATACGGATTGGTATCAACTTTTTCAAATGACGTCCGGAAGCCGAGTGCGCCCGCCAAGCCGTTTGTCATAGTGGATTTCCCGACACCGACTGTTCCGGCGATGGTGATCACGGCATTGTTCGGGATCCCGTATTTAGTGCGAAGATTCATGATAGTGAACTCCTTTTTTAAGTGTAGTCTCTAACTGTGTAATAATGTGTTCCAGGTCCTCTTTATTTTGAACGAAGTCTACGTGGTCGCCATTGTAGCGAAGAACAGGAATGTCAGGGTGAGTTTTTTCAAATGTATTCATATATTCTTCATAGTCCAGTGATAGCTGCTTAAGGTAAAGAGGGCTGATTTTCTTTTCGAAGTCTCTTCCTCTTTTTTCAATGCGCTTTAATAGCGTATCGAGACTTGCGTTCAAATAAATCACGACATTTGGCCTCGGCATGTCCGAGGTTAGAATGTCATAGATATTAAGATACTTTTTGAACTGTTGTTCATCTTTCAATGTGCGTTTAGCAAAGATGATGTTTTTAAGAATATGATAATCTGCTACAACAGATTTGTTTTGAGATAGGTAGTGTTTTTCAATATCCTCTAGCTGTTTATAACGATTGCATAAGAAAAACATCTCTGTTTGAAAGCTCCATTCTTCAATGTCATCATAAAATTTGTCTAAGAACGGGTTTTCATCCACGATTTCTTTCAGTAAGTGAAAATGAAAATGCTCTGAAATCGCTTTTGCCAGAGAGGTTTTTCCTATTCCAATCGGGCCTTCAACGGTAATGAAAGGAATGCGCCCCATTAATTGTCCTCCTCATATTACGGCAATCTTTTTCTCTTATAAAAATGTAAAACTAAAAAATTACGACAGGAATTATTGTAACACAATATATGGATAGTTTGTTCAGGTTATTTCCCGGGTTCGGAAAATACGCTACGTTCACTATATCGACTGTCACCGATCAATTCTTTATGGAAACACAAATAAAAAGCTGATGGATAGGTGTTTATAGATTTACCTATCCATCAGCTACTATTTATTATCTTTTTACGACATTGAAATTGTCAGAAAGTAACAGCCAGTTTTGCGGGAAGGGAAGACCCAGTTTCCAGTAGCTCATTCCTCTTAGTTTCAGCTCTTTCATGAGGTCGAATTTTGCCTGGATGCTCCGTGCGTCTTCGAACCACACTTCATGATCCTTACCTGTACCCCCGTCACGGTATTTAAAGAAAGGGGCTTGTGCTTTTTGATCATACTGAATCGGTACGTTGTTATCCGCGGCTATCTTGATTGCCTGTTGAGGACTGATGGCTTTTGCTGTACTGCCCTGTACAAATGGGAGGGTCCAGTCATACCCATATAAATTTTGCCCCATGAGAATCTTTGATGGAGGCATTTCTGAAATGGCGTATTCAAGCACTTCACGAACAGGTCCGATAGGGGAAACGGCCATGGCGGGACCTCCACTATATCCCCACTCATAGGTCATGATTACGACAAAGTCGACAATTTCACCGTGAGCCTTATAATCATGGGCTTCATACCATTTGCCTTTTTGGTCGGCACTTGTCTTAGGAGCCAGGGCGGTTGAAAGCAGCCACCCTTCTTGATTAAAACGCTGTTTTGCTTTTCGTAAAAATTGGTTGTAGGCTTCTTTGTCCTGTGGACGTAAATATTCAAAGTCGAAGTGAATGTCTCTGAACCCGTATTTTTTAGCGGTTTGTACAACATTATTAAGGAACTTATCCTGGATCGCCTGGTCGGTTAACAGGATACGTCCCAGTTCATCGCTGAAAGTTCCTTCCTCTTGGTTGGTGATGGCCATCATCATGACATTATTATTGTCTTTCCCTGTTTGAATCAGATTTCCAAGAGGTGGTTCTTGAAGGGAGCCATCACGTTTCGCTTGAAAACTGAAGGGAGCAAGATACGTAAGATATGGTGCTGCTTCCTTGGCGCTATCTTCAAGGTTTTGGGCGACTTCTTTTCCGTAGGGCTCTACATATGCGTTAAACTCCCCATTGCCTTTGGGCTTCTGTGGAACGTATAAACGAAACCCCACCTGTAAAGGCTGATTAGGAGAAATTCCATTCACTCTTGCCAATTCCTGATAGGGGACTCCAGTTTTCTGACTGATCGCCCAAAGGCTGTCTCCAGGTTGAACAAAATAAAAGCTTCCTATAATAGGGATGACCAGTGATTGGCCGACCACGAGGTTATCAGGGTTAGGCAGTTCATTGGCATCTACTATATCCTTAACTGTTGATCCATACGCTTGTGCGATACCAAATAACGATTGGTTCGGTTGGACAACATGAATTTGCATACACAGACCCTCCTATATTTCATTCACTATAATCAACTTATGAAATGGAAGGCCGCGATATGTTTTGCGGAACAAATATTATACTATCTCATCGGTGGAATTTATCTTTGCTTTCAATACATTTTTCATCATCGTCAACGCATAGTGATTGTCTTCATCACTGACAGATGCAATGGCGTTATTGGGCACAATAAGGTTAAACTCTCTCATATAGGCATCGTTTGCTGTAAAAAGTACACAGATGTTCCCGGCGATACCCGTGATGATAAGGTTTTTTACAGACAAATGGTGCAAAAGCGTATTTAACGCGGTGCCGTAAAAAGCGGAATGCTTTGGTTTAATAAGAAAAAAATCTTTATCCGTCGGCTGGAGCGGAGTCATGATACTATCACTCACATCATTATGACATTTCTGGTAAATCTCTTTGTAATCTGCCTTCCATAACTCATAATGGTCGTTAATATAAATGACAGGATGCTGATGTTTGGTACAATAGTGACGTAAAGTGTTTATAGGTTCAACAATTTTGCGGGTATGGCGAGCCAATATATTTCCATGCTCAAAGTCGAACGGATTCATAATGTCGATAATAAGAAGAGCTGTTTCGTTAGGTATCATATTGAATGCCCCTTTCTCTTATAGTTTGGAGTGAATGGGGATATTTTATAAAGAAAAGAGAAATAAATTTGCGGGAGTATATAATGGGTATAAGAGAAGAACGATTTATGATGGAAGCATTAAAGGAAGCAGAAAAAGCGGCAGCGATACAGGAAGTTCCGATCGGAGCGGTCATTGTAATGGGGGATGAAATCATCGCCCGTGCTCATAATCTGAGAGAAACGAGTCAAAATGCCATCACTCATGCCGAGACACTAGCCATCCAGGAGGCATGTGAGAGGCTTGGCACATGGAGGCTTGAGGGGGCGGAGCTTTATGTCACCCTTGAACCGTGTCCGATGTGCAGTGGAGCTATCATCCTTTCGAGAATAGAGAAAGTTATATATGGAGCAAGGGATCCTAAAGCGGGTTGTGCGGGAACATTAATGAATCTACTGGAAGATGATCGATTTAATCATCAATGTGAAGTAGTGCCTGGAGTACTTTCAGAAGAGTGCGGTGGAATCCTTTCCCGTTTTTTTAAAGACTTACGAGAGCGGAAGAAGTTCGAGAAGAAGAACAGGACTTCCGGTCTGTAAATAACTTACAGTATTCCATCATTGCTTTTTACCGTAAATCCTAGTATACTTAATCTTGCGTCGCACTTATGACGCAACTAAATATGGTATCAATTTTGCCGTGCTAGGTGGGGAGGTAGCGGTGCCCTGTACTCGCAATCCGCTCTAGCGAGACCGAATTCCTTTCCGAGGCTGGCACTCTGTAGGGCTGCCTCAAGTAAGTGGTGTTGACGCCTGGGTCCTGCGCAATGGGAATCCATGAACCATGTCAGGTCCGGAAGGAAGCAGCATTAAGTGGAAGCTCCCATGTGCCGCAGGGTTGCCTGGGCCGAGCTAACTGCTTGAGTAACGCCTATGGATGCTTGTCGACGAAAGGTGCACGGCAGTTTAATTTATATACAACAACTCATCCTTCATTGGGTGAGTTTTTTTGTTTGTATAAAGGTTTGAGGGTTAACCTAAATTGATCTCCGGTTTTCTTTGTAAAAGGGTTTTAGATTACGTTATAATAGACACTATAGTACATAAACAAGAGGGGGGAGTATTTTGGCATATCAAGCTTTATATCGTGTGTGGCGTCCTCAGTCATTTATTGATGTAGTTGGACAGCAGCATGTAACGAAAACGTTGCAAAATGCCCTCCTTCATCAGAAGATTTCACATGCTTATTTATTCTCGGGGCCAAGGGGAACAGGGAAAACGAGTGCAGCGAAGATCTTGGCGAAAGCAGTTAACTGTGAGCGGTCTCCGATAGCGGAACCTTGTAATGAGTGTGATGCCTGCAAAGGGATTACTGATGGTTCGATTCCCGATGTCATCGAAATCGATGCTGCTTCCAATAACGGAGTTGAAGAGATCCGGGACATCCGGGATAAAGTTAAATATTCTCCTAACGTAGTCGAGTATAAAGTCTACATCATAGATGAAGTTCATATGCTGTCTATCGGAGCCTTTAATGCGTTACTGAAAACGTTAGAGGAACCACCTAAGCACGTCATCTTTATCCTTGCGACTACAGAGCCTCACAAGATTCCCCTTACAATCATCTCACGTTGTCAGCGATTTGACTTCAAACGGATCACAGCCAGGGATATTGTGGGTCGGATGAGTCATATTGCCACAGAATCAGGTGTGAACTTTGAAGAAAATGCCCTTACGATTATTGCACGGGCTGCTGAAGGCGGGATGCGTGATGCCCTTAGCCTTCTTGATCAGGCCATCTCCTTTAGCCAGGACAGGGTAACCGTAGACGATGCGTTGACTGTAACAGGGGCTGTTTCTCAAGGATACTTAAATACATTGGCGAAAGCGATTTTGGAAAGAGATGTCACAAGTGGATTAGGTGCCCTGGAAGAATTGCTATTCCAAGGGAAGGACCCGGCGAGGTTCGCAGAGGACTTTATTCTTTATTTCAGGGATATGCTGTTATACCAGACGGCTCCAAATCTCGAAGAATCACTGGAAAGAGTCATGCTCGACGATGATTTTAAAGAACTCGCCGGTCAAACTCAGCCTCAGCAGATTTACCAATATATCGATGTCTTGAATCAGGCAGGTCAGGAAATGAAGTTCACGAATCATGCCCGGATCTACCTGGAGGTTTCCATTGTGAAGCTTTGTCAAATGGAAGCACCTGCATCTGCTTCTTCTCCGGAAGTGAGCGAGATGATGCAAAAAATCAAATTTCTTGAAAAAGAGATTGAACAGCTGAAGGCGAATGGAGTCAAGGTTCAAGCAGAGCCGGCTTCACAACCGGCGAAAAAACCGATCAGGGCAAAGAAAGGCTTCCGGGCTCCTACCGGAAAAATCCAGGAAGTACTCCGGACCGCGACGAAAGAAGATCTCAATCTGATCAAGAGCCGCTGGGGAGATATGGTCGAAACATTGAATCAGCGTCAAATGCGCTCACAATCAGCATTGTTAAATGATGCTGAACCTGTAGCAGCTACAAACGGCTCATTTGTGTTAAAATTTAAATACGATATTCATTGTCAGATGGCAATGGAGAATCAAGCTTTCACTTCAGCGATTGCTTCCATACTGGAAGAGCTTACAGGAAACAGCTATGCAGCGATTGGAATTCCTGAAGATCAGTGGATGTCCATAAGAGAAGACTTTATCAGAAACTCGAAAACAGAAGATGGAGATTCATCAGGCGAGGATCAAGGTGAAGACTCACTCTTGAAGGAAGCTGAAAAGCTTGTCGGTATGGATTTAATAGAATTAAACGATTAATCTAGAAAAATTAACTGGAGGTAATAATATGATGCGTGGAAATGGTAATATGCAAAATATGATGAAGCAAATGCAAAAGATGCAAAAGAAAATGGCGGAAGCTCAAGAAGAATTAGGGGAAAAGCAAATCGAAGGAACAGCTGGCGGCGGAATGGTGACTGTTATCGTTTCCGGTCACAAACAAGTTATTGATGTAAAGATCAACGAAGAAGCTGTGGATCCGGATGATGTAGAAATGCTACAAGATTTAGTCCTTGCAGCGACAAACGATGCACTGAAGAAAGCAGACGAATTAACGAACTCAACTATGGGTCAATTCACTAAAGGAATGAACCTACCGGGAATGTTCTAGGAGGCAATACGATGCATTATCCTGAGCCTATATCGAAGCTGATCGACAGCTTTATGAAACTGCCGGGAATAGGGCCGAAAACTGCGGCCCGACTGGCTTTTTTTGTTCTTAGCATGAAAGAAGATACTGTATTGGATTTTGCGAAAGCATTGGTCAATGCAAAACGTAATTTAAGTTACTGTTCTGTCTGCGGCCATATTACAGATCAGGATCCATGCTATATTTGTGAGGATCAAAGACGGGACCGCAGCATCATCTGTGTAGTTCAAGACCCCAAGGATGTCATTGCGATGGAGAAGATGAAAGAATATAACGGACAATACCATGTGCTCCACGGCGCCATCTCTCCGATGGACGGGATTGGACCCGAGGACATCAATGTTCCGGATCTGATAAAGCGTCTTCACGGTGACGAGGTCCAGGAAGTCATCCTCGCGACCAACCCGAACATAGAAGGGGAAGCGACAGCGATGTACATCTCACGTCTAGTCAAACCATCAGGTATCCGAATCACAAGAATTGCTCATGGGCTTCCTGTTGGTGGAGATCTTGAGTATGCAGATGAAGTAACGTTATCGAAAGCCCTTGAGGGAAGAAGGGACGTTTAACGAAGGAGAGGATACCTATGTTTTTCCGGAAAAAAGGAAAGCTGAAAAAAGAGTATGACCAATCCTTACTTCACGTTTTAGACGAAACCAAGGATCATTGGAATCAGCAACGTTCCATCGATGAGATGAGTGTTGATTATAATCTGAACATCCACTGTCATTCGAAAATAGCAGAAGCTAAATATTTTTTTCTCTTTAGAGAAGCAAAACATAGAAAGATCGTCATAAAAAGGTAGACAACCCTCATATCCTTTCAATAAGAGACTATTTATGTTCTATGTTGAGAGGAGAGAAGGGTATGAGCCCAGTTATTGTCATTGCAGTGATCAGCGGACTGATTGTACTTCTATTGGCCACCGGCACACCCATCAAGCCACTTCGGTTTGTGGGACAAGTTGCCATGAAGGTCATGATCGGAGCACTCTTTTTATTTTTCCTGAACGCATTTGGCAGTCAGTACGGAATCCACGTTCCTATTAATCTGGCAACCTCATCTATTTCTGGAATATTAGGTATTCCGGGAGTGGTGGGATTGACCGTCATCCAGTTGTGGATCCTATAACCATACTATAGCAAGAAGAAAGGCAGTCGAAGCATCAGGTGGGATTTTTTCTTACTTGGACCTTGGCTGCTTTTTTACATAGGAAGAGAACAGGGGGAAGACAATGAAAATCGTCATTGAACTCGATTCCTTTAAAGGTTCCATGACAAGTATCGCAGCGGCTGAAGCAATACGGAGGGGGATTCATCAGATTAATCCTTCATTGAAACAGTCATCATCCCAATGGCTGATGGTGGTGAAGGTACGGTCGATGCCATGATAAGTATCATAAATGGGGAAACAAGATCGGCTAAAGTTAGTTTAATCTTGTATATTTGTAGTGCCCTTCCGTTCAGGATTAAGGAAGGGCACTTGCTGTTCTTCCACTATTCACTTAAAAACGTTTTTGGCATCACTACCGCTATTACTTCACCCCGTGCACACAGTTTTCCTTCTGCAAACACTTCTGTTTCCACTCTGAATTTCTTAGGATGAACTTCATGAACTGTGCCCACCGCTTTTAACGGAACGTGGTGAGGTGTGGGTTTCATAAAGTCAACTTGTAATGAAGCAGTGACAAAACGTGGAGGCTCTTGACCACTACCAATCACTTCACCGTTTTTTCTATGAAGAGCAATCGCGGCTGAACCAGTGCCGTGGCAATCGATTAAGGAAGCAATCAACCCTCCATAGACGAATCCTGGCAAGGCAGTGTGTTCCGGTTTAGGTGTATACATTGTAATCGTATGACCATCTTCAAATCCAGTACGAAAATGATGACCTTCCTTATTGAGTCGGCCACAGCCATAACACCACGCAAACTCATTTGGGTAATCATCTTGAATGGCATGAGTGACTTCGTTCATTTTTAACTTCCCCCTTCATCACAAACTCGTTCTCTAATAGTCTTCTATTAACGTTTTGAAATCCCTTTATTGGTTCGTCCAATAAATTTTACAAATATAAAGGTAATAACACTTTTCTTAACCAGTAGTGGTTGGTATAATATGGATACCCCCCCCTCCTCCCTTCCTGTTCATTTTCCAATTCAACCAAAAAATCTAGAAAGCTGGTGGTTTTTATAGTGAAAAGTAGACTAATCCAAGACAGTCCTCACATTAGAGTATGGTTACAGGAATTCAACCATCCGGACGAGCACCTCAAAATGCTTGAAAAATTCAAGATTGGCAGAGTATTCAATCTGAGGTCTCGTGGTTTAAATAGAGTACTACGGAATTAACTTCATAGATTATAAACGTGAACAAATGGCCAATAAAAAACGCAATGAATTCCTCACCGCATTTTCCCACTACATGACGGATCATTTAGAAGATGAGTGTCCCCGCTCCTGGAAAGAGTGTCCACCATCCTTTTGGGAAGAACTGATCTTTGCATATCTCCCTCATACCATGAAAGTCGTCCCCAAGAAAAACTACACAGAACAATTCCTCCTGCAGCTGAGAAAGTTTGTCCGGTGGCTCGACAAAAGAAACGATACAACGTTTCTGGAAGTAGTAGTTTCCTACATTTCCGAAGCTACTCAGACCTTAAAGAAATATGAATCCCTATTCTCAGAGCTATTCTTAAAAAATTATCCGGGGTTGCATCTCCCTGACAGGGATTGTATGAAAGAAATAGGGTGTTTGGATAAAAGGATGGAAGAGTTCGATGAAACTACTTATGGAGTATTCGAAGTGACCAAGGTTAACGATGATGGCATCGTTCTCCTGGACCTACATTCTCATTATTCGTATTTCACAAAAAGCATTTCCCATGAAAAAGCAGAGCTGGAGATGATTATTACAGGGTGCTTTGGGAAAAAGAAGCATGCGTTCTTATGGGATCTAGCTTTCATTGACGGCATCTATCCTAAAAGAGCATAGCATTCAAATATATACAATTGTCCGAGTAACAAATGTGAAGACAGTATCTGTTCCTTAGTATAGGAAAGGTACTGTTTCTTTCCTTTCAGAAGAATGGAAGAAACAGAAAATCCATTCTTCTGAAATAAAATTGTAAAAGGTGAAAAATACTATTGACTCTTTATAGTAGAAGATGCTATTATATTCCTTGTCGCCAAAACGACGTGAAAAACAAATTTCAAATAAAGCTTGACGCTCTATGACGAAAAATGTTATATTTAAGAGGTGCTCAAGAGAGCCCAATGTTATATTGAACCTTGAAAACTGAACAAAACAAGACAATACGTCAACGTTAATTCTAGATTTATTTTTAAAGAGCTATTCAAACTTTTATCGGAGAGTTTGATCCTGGCTCAGGACGAACGCTGGCGGCGTG
>Ga0209295_1000464_pt1 | contig 20136 bp, 27 predicted proteins | sample Porto_5metaG_FD_187428 | JGI IMG/M metagenome (GOLD analysis project Ga0209295, IMG submission 187428) | Marine algal microbial communities from Porto, Portugal - Porto_5 metaG (SPAdes) (version 2) | ecosystem: Host-associated > Algae > Red algae > Unclassified | place: Portugal: Porto... | reverse complement strand
GGCGGTACGTCGTGCGTGGCGACCCGCAGACATACATGCAGTACTGCTTTGCAGTGTGGGCGCCAGTGGCTCGCTACACGACGCTACGCGTTTTCCTGGCGTACTGTGTCAGCCGTGGGATGGCCATGCAGTAGATGGACGTCGCCACGGCCTTCCTCAACGGGGACGTAGCGGAGGAGACATACATTCCGCAGCCGCGCGGCTACGAGCGAGGCGACCCAGGCAAGGTCTGAAAGCTAAAGAAGGAACTCTATGGCCCTAAGCAGGCCGCTCGCGCTTGGCACCGCAACCTGAAGGAGACGTTCGGCTGAGCGGGATACACGGCGCGCGCAGAGGAACCCTGCCTGTTGGTAGGCGGCAACGGCCTCAATTAATGCCTCATCCTCGTCTACGTCGATGACCACCTCGTCGCGAAAAAGACGATGGCGGCGGCCAAGGGCGCTCTGCGCGTCGTGTCCGACACATTCAAGGCCCGTGAGCTCGGTGCCCCCGCCTACTTCTTGCGACTGCATATCGAGCCGGACGAGGCGGTCAAGATCCTGCTCCTGCATCAGCGCCAATATACGGCGACCCTGCTGCAACGCTTCGGGATGGCCGCTGCCCACCCCGTGCGTCTCCCGATGAGCACAGGCGTCAAGCTGCAAAATACCGGGGTTTTCCTCACGCCTGAGCTGGAGAAGGTGTATCAAGAGCTTTTCGAGGTCCTTCTGTACCTGTGCGCTGGAACGCGGCCCGAGATTTCTTATGCCGTCGGGCGCCTGACCCGTCATGTGGCGTCGCCGACGGTAGGCCACCTGGCAGCGGCCAAAATGGTGCTCCGCTACCTCAAAAGTACGGAATCCCTGGGGGTCCGCCACCAGGCGGACGGTGACCTGCGTGGCCACTGCGACACCGACATTGGGGCGGTTGCTGACACGCGACGCTCTACGACAGGCCACATGTTCATGTACATGGGCGGTGCCATTGCGTGGGACAGCAAGGTGCAGCCGACGGTTGCAGCTTCCACTATGGAGGCTGAGTTCATCGCGTCGGCTGTGGCCGCCAAGAATGCCATAGGGCTGCGGCGGCTGTGCGGGTTTCTGGAGGGGCATGACACACCTGTTTTCATCCGATGTGACAGCCAGTCGGTGCTCGCCATGATCAACAACCCCGTGAGCAGCACGCGGACGAAGCAAGTCGACATAAGACATCACGTCATCCGTGAGCGTGTGGCCGACGGAACCCTCGCGGTGCGCTATCTGGCGACCGGCGAGCAGAGGGCCGATGCCCTCACCAAGCCACTCGGCACCATCGAGTTCCTGAAGTGCGTGGATGGCATGGGGATGGACGACAACGCCTGCAACAAGGAGGCACCCATGGAGGAGTGTTGAATTACGGAAAGCATGGCGGGCTCCGGGTCGGTGCGCCCCCCGCTGGCGGCTGCGCGAGCGTAGGCCACACGTGGCGCTACACGGACGTGGGCGTCTCCCCTGACCCTCCTCGACGAGGGCGGGGGAGGCCGTTTCCGGGAGAGCCTTCCGGCAAGGACGGACAGCCGCGGGTCTCGGGCAGCGGGCGTGGGCCCACACGGCGCCACGACAGACAACACTGGCGTGCTTGCATTGGAGGGCTTTGTCGGGTGGGAGCCCCACCGCGGCGACGCTGAGCTGACGGTCTTGGGCACGCGGAAACACGAGAGACACGCGCGGGCTGTGCGTGTGTGCGCGGGGAGGGGCCGCGTGAGACGGGCGCCTTCTCCTGATGGTACTTTAGTGACCGGACCAAGGCTAGCTTGGCCAAAAGAGAAAGACGACCGTAACACAGTAGCTGCCTGTGTGACCGCCAGCGGGGCGACCGCTGGGGACCGTGGTGCAACTGGCTTGAAAGATCGACGGCCATGGGCAGCCGACCGCTGGCTGACGACCTGCCCCGAGATACGGCCGCTGCGGGTGCCGGCCATGCAGGCGCGGCCGCCGTGGATGGGGTGGTTTCGGGGCTCCTCACCGAAAGGTGGTCCACAGAAAAAGGCGGACGGCGCGCGGAAGCGCAAGCGCAAGCCGCAGCGCACGCATGTGGCGGTGGGTGCTGGTGGCCCCGACTCTCGGTAGCCGCGGGAAGCGGCCGCCGTCGACTCAGTTCTCAGTTGCCGCCGGAGTACCCGGAGTCGGAAGCCGACGTCAATCCGGTCGGAAAACAAACCAGGTTAGAAGGAGAGAAGGAAAGGCGGCGCGCCACGGCAGAGCCGCTGCGGCGGCGGGTCCCGCAGGCGCCAAGCGCCCGGCCCCAGCCGCACCAGGGTGTTATCCGTTGAGGCCGCGGCCGTGGCGCCCGCAGGGCCCGAGGCACTAGTCAGAAACAGAAAAGGCATACCCAAGCACGACGGAAAAAAAAACGGGAGCCGTGTGTGGGCGCAAGCGTGGAACCTGCGGCGACGGAGGCGGCGGCGACCGCGGTGCGTGGTCGTGGACGGAAAGGGCGGCGGCCTAGTGCCAGAACGTGATGGACCAGGACAGACGGGTGGAACTCTTGTAGACAACCGAGTTTATCAGGTAATCGCGTATGCAGAAGAGCACATTTCATAGAAGACAGGCACTGGATGAAGCCAGGGCCAAACAATGAAAACTGGTACCAGTCAGATGCTTGCGCGAAGATCCGTGCCATGCTTATACTAAAGAACCCGTAATGTAACAGAACAGCGCGCCATGATCCGTCCGCCATTTGACAGCAGAGAGTCAAGATTGGTCTCGCGGGGTCGCCGCAGTGGCTTCTTGATGTGCCTGTGTGGACTTCAACGCACCTTTGGACCAATGCCTTCGTCGCCCGCGTACATTGCTCTTCGTGTTCCGCCATTCTGTCGCCAGTGCCGCCACGTGGCTCAAAACCCAAGCGCTTCCCCTTAAGAGCAGTGCCACTTGTACGCAGGTGCGGCAATCACAGCAACGAGCGTCACGTGCGAGTTCCAGCGCAAATCCGCGCCGGTTAGAACGTTGCACGCTGTCTTTGGACACCCAGAACGACTTATGCGAGAACTCTTCAAGTCTATGCAAAAAACAGCAAGTATTATACTACCGAGGGACTCTATCAACTTCAAACTGAGGCACGAATCGTACATAGGATGGACAGATGAATTTCGCAACCAATCGTGAATTCCTCATCCCAATTTGAACATGAAATCGCCGAAACGAAGCATCTACTCGCTAACAAGCTTGGGTCTGGCGGGGTCTTGAAAAGCAGAATCCGCTGCGCCCGACCCAAAACGTGTACTGTATTGCAGCGCGCCTGCAGAAAAAAAAGAAAGTCATGCGAAGTGCAGGCACAGCCTCATCCCGAGCGCGCGTCCTGCCCTGGACAAGTGCGCACCGCAAGCCCTACCTCGTCTAGCACGGCAGCCGATACTTCACCTCCTTGCGGAATGATTTCTGCCATTGCGGCTTGCGCCATCAAGTACGTAAACCGCTTCTTAATCTGATTGCTGGCTCGGACGTACGCAAAATCTTCCGAGAACGATTTCCAATGTCCACACTTTTTGAGCTGTTGGGCGGGAACGCCAAGAAGGCGTTAGAGCTGCACGCCACCCCGCTTGAGTGAGGGCGTGGGCCAAGACCTGGAGGAGTCCACCCCAGCTTAGTCTGAGGCATCTCGTATGTCGCTCAGGAACGCACTGTCCATCCACGGTGCCACCGGATCCATCTCGTAGGCTTCACGGGCGACTTCCTTGAAATTGACCAGGACAAAGCCCGACGTCTCACTGCGTTTGCGCACGTACATGTCAAGCGCCAGCGCAGGGTCAACGCGAGGGTCGCCAAGGAGCCCCGGACCACCCTCCAAGGCGTATTGATGACCACTCGTCGATTTCGTTGCGCTCTGAAATATTTTCATGCGAAAAACTGGGTTCCTAAGAATATCCTTCAGGAGGAACACGCTCTCGCGTCTGATGCACAGATTAAAAAACAGCTCGTGCACTCAAGAAAACAGCTGGCACCAGATTAGTGAACAAAGAAGGGCAGGGAGAGTGCGGGTGTTTGGAGGAGCCGTACACATGATGAGAAAGTCTCCGGATGTCACTGTGGGTCACTTCCAGGTTATTGTATGTAGGGCATGCCAACAGCAATGAAAAAAACGTGAGCTAGACGTGATACACCATTCATAGAAGATCTGGGTAACCTCATCGAATCGCAGCAGGCGGTATGTGGCAATCATCATGGAGCGAACTGGCAGAGGCTGTCATGAGGCCCCTCTTCTTGAGTCATGATGAAGGTGTCATATTACGCACACACCGGACCGTACTCCAACGCGTCAATGGGCACGGGTACACGTATTTGAGATGAGAGAGCATTCTTATGATCTCGCTAGCTCCTCGCCACCTCGTCGCTTGAATGGTTGTTGCAATGGACGTACACATCATTATCGCCGACCTTGCCGGTGACACGATCTTGCAGCAGCCGAGCTCTTTGATGTACAACGTCATTTGTGCGGAGACGTTTTTCGACGTTGCGAGCCTGAGCTGGAAGTTTTTTGTACGACAAATGTAAGATTGGGCACGATGAGCAGCCGTTGAAGCTGACATGAGGGTCGGATCCACGCCGACACGGAAGCACAACGCACGGTAATCGGCGCACATGGTATGATCAACCTTCGCACTTCTGTCGGACCGCGCCGCTTCCTCGGTCTTTCGGAATTGGAAACCGCATCGTATGCAGGGGCCAATGGCACATGTTCCAGTCAGGCATCGCGACGGGCCGCGCTCGTGCGGTTGGCCAGCATTCTGGCCAGGCGGCCAGTTGCCAAGGACCGAATACCGATCTGCCTGTCATGTGTGGTAGAAAGGTTAAAAGAAGCCATCGTTCTCGTGCACGGGAGGCCGTGCGGATGGTCAAGAGACGTTCCGTGCGAGTGCAGCGAGCTGCGAGACGAGGCCGTCGTCTGGATGGAAAAAGCGGCATGATAACCGGCAGCGACGCTGAAATCACGTACCCACAATCACAGCAGACGTACATCAAGAGCAACATTGATGACAGCGAGGTGTCGAGCTCCTCAAGTTCGACTACGATAGAATATGGGGCACTCCGAGCACGACCGGTGTCTTCTATATGGTAAGGGGTCTGTTAATAAACTTCAGTGAGGGTAGCTCGGTGCTCACGCCACGCGTCGTGATGATGCCCACAGATCCACGCGGTGCGGTGGAGTGCCGCAACGGTGTCTGCCGTGCGAAGTGATTCTGCTGGCACTGTTCGCTCCCACCGCGTGGCAGACTCCACCACTTTGGGCTCCTGTGCTCGTGGCATGCGGAGAATCAACCATGACCAAAGGTGTCCCGATTAGACCGTCGGACTCCGAGCCGAAAGCACCATCGACGTTTTGCGGTTGCGGTTCCCCGCCCGACATCTCTTCGAAATTTGTGGGACTCGCTTGTTTTGGTTGATTTTGGGGCGGCTGCTTTGGTCATCGCTGGTTGGTTTTCGAAGAGGGTGTATTTGGAGAGGAGGCGGCTCTCTTCGTCGTCGTGTCAGACAATCATCTGCGTCTTGGACGACGAGTCCCCCCTGGGCTTTTCCGTGATTGTCTCCGCCGTTGCGGACGGCTGCACTCTGCGTTGTTTTCCGGGGCAGTTCCTTCGGCTGACCGAGCTGATCAAGAGGTCAGTTTGGCTGGACGACTGACCAACGTGGTTGTGCCTAGAACCGCTGAAATGTATGGTCGAGCAGAAGCGGATTCCGTCCGTTTCCACGCCCTTAACGGAGAGCCGGGTCCCTAATCTTTGCTTGTTTTGTTGTTTTAGGTGACGTGGATCTCTGCGTCGATCTGTCGTCAATTTCCGGGCGACCACTCCGAAGGCGCCTCGACTCGGCCACCTAAAGTCAAGTGCGAATGCTGCGGGTATGCCGTCCGGTACACCTGCGGCAACTTCAGCTGTCGTCGGGACGCAGCAATCCCCGGGTGGACCAGGGATTCCCTTCACTCCGCCTTCTCCTTCTGCGATTCTTGAGGCCGAGGCGGGACGGCGGATCCCACCCGGGGCAAATGCCATCCTTCTTCTGCGGCAGGAAAACTGGGCGGGATCGGCGTATTAAGAGCAAGATCCGGTGACGCCCCTCGCGATGGCGGAGTTGTCGACGTTCCGCCAGTCGTTGCAGGCCAGCGTTTCTCGGGTCATTGTGGCGAGCCCCGCGGATTTCACTCAAGATGCCCCGCACAGGGATTCCCCCGCGGACACGCAGAACAGCCGCAGCAAGTGGAGGGCGCTGCGTCATCTCATTCCCTTGCCTTCCTTGTCGTCAACATCTTCTTCGCCGGCACTGGCGACAACCGACGACGATGAGGATCGCGTGAAGACCAAGGCGTGCTACAAAATGTTCGCGGTCATCAAGTGCCCGGACAATCGCTTCGCGAGCGTCCTCGAATAATGATCTTCCCGCCTTCGTCATCGTCACTCGACCGACGGGGCGTCGCTGGCGCGCAAAATGGGACGGACGGCCAAGAATGTGAATTTTTTCTTCGGGCGGATCCCGATGTTCTACGGAAAGGATCCCGTGAAGGTGTTCACCTGGCTCCAAAACTTCTTCAAGGCTTGCAATCACAACTAAGCGTCGGGAGGGATGGGCCTATACCTTGTACCTATTATATACCTCATTCCCAGTTTCCTCGCGGGCGACACAGATACGTGGCTCACATGGAACCTACCCGGGCAGAAGACATGGGGGGACGGGGGGCTCTCGGAACTTTGCCCGCGGTGGTCCATTTGTTGCCTTTGATCTCCGCGGAGCGGCACGCGTTGGGGCCGGCGAACGACAAGCTCAGCCGGGCGACGCTCTCAGAAAATAAAGAGCTGGACGCCTTCTGGGCGCGCTTACGGAGCCTCTCCGAGTTGTGCGGCAACATCCACTCCGAGGAGACATTAAGCAGCAGCTTATCCAAGGCCTACCGCAGTACCTACGGACCGACGCGCTCGTCCGCAACACATAGCAACAGAGTTAAAAGCAGTTGTCCACCTACGTGGCGGGGCAGTATCGGACTGCCAAGGACGACATGGCGCTGGCCAATCGGGATTCATCTTGGGAACTCTCCCAGAAAAGCCAGACGTCGACGGGACCCGGAGCGTCGGATCAGCCCCAACGGAACGGGGGTCTTGAGCCTGCGCGCCATAGAGGGCACAGGAGAGGCAGGCAAGACGGCGGGCCTCTGGGCTCGCCACATGGTATGTGTGGAGCACGCAATAAGGGCTTGTCTGGTTCCCCACGCCATTTGGCGTCTGGCTCGAGTCACCCAGTTTGGAAGGTTGCTTTGGCCTGCGCTTGCGCACTTGTTGACCTCGGCGACCTCTGTTTTCTGTTCCCTGTGCGTCACGAAGCGACGCTGTCACGGCCTTTCACTCGGTGTGTGGGGCTTGTTGCGTTGGCAAACACGGTGGTTGGGGAAACCGGGTCGCGCTCATATCCACTGAGGAGTCGAGAGCGCGGCTTGTATTCCAGCCGGTTGACCCAATGTCGTTAGGGAGGAGCGCGGTCGGTTTGTGGCTAGGGGATCGTGGCGTCGGCCCGGGCCTACTTCTCGACGGACTGTGCCGACGGCATGGACAAGGCTGAGATAGCAGGCGGCGGCGGCGACGTCCATATGCCTGAAGCGGCCGGCGCGGCGGGTGGTAGCTCCGCTGGCGCGGGGAACCAAGCTGGGGGAGCCGGTTCGGCTGCGAGCGGTGACTCAGGGTCGCGTCGGAACGGGTCTTCGACCGACAATGGACGCGACATGCGCGGCGGCGTCATCCATTCGGGGTATCCCGAAGAGGCAGAGGACCAAGCGGCCGACCTTTTGCTCTTTCAAGAGGCGAGGCCGTCGCTTTTTCGGGGCATGTACTTCAGCCTGCCGCCCCTTGGGGCACGAGACGCTGTCCCCATCATGACCGACGACGCCCTGATGGACGCAGCTACCAACAACCGCCTCGTGGCGTTTGATCGCATCGAACGAGACCATTGGGGCACCCCGCAGGGGTTCATCAACATCCTCAACGATATGCCGGACGACCGCGTCGACGCTGTCGTGGCGGAGGTGCATGGGAATGCCAACTTCAGAAGTTGAGGCGAGGCGCGACAAGCGTAAGAAGGCCTGGCGTATTCCAACGAGTGAGTTCGTTCCGGACGGCCGTTCCATGACCTCCATACACGTCTTTACGCATAGGTGCTTCTGTTCTCTATTCACAAGATCGGAAAGTTTGAGATGGCGGCCAACCACCTCGGCCGTCTGCATCGGGCTTGGCCAAAGGCAATCTTCCTGCTGCGCCGTATGGCCAAGGAGTTGTCGGTTCCTTTTGCCCAATATTCTTGCATGGAGGAGTACCTCGATGATCTCCTCCAGGTGTCTCAAGAGGCGGAACACGCCATGGAGGAGCATTTTGACGCGCGCACCGTGGCGCTGACCTCCCCGTTTCGTGAGCCGAGTAACGCTCCCGCCCGTTGGCGTGCTCAAGACGCGGCACGCATCTACAGCCGCGGGCTTATTCCCACCGCTTGGTGTTCCGGTGTCATCCGGGCGCCTTGTCATTTCGACTTGTCATGGTGGTTCCCGCGGTACCTCCGATGGTGGCTTAGCCGCGCGGTGTTGACGGAGATGCCGTACGCATTTTCGTCCTTGTCTCATAAGCTTGTCGAAGAGTTCTGTGCCGCTTGGCTTTTCGAGTTTTCGGAGTAGTTCCTTTTCTTGGAGGCCGGGTGGGTGCACACGATGATCACAGACCATGTCTTTGCCTGGCTCGACGGCACAGCTCTTCGGCGGATAACCAAGCTGGACCTGCATCATATTGAAAATGGTCTGGGCGGCCAGGCGATGTTGCACATGTTCCAAAAAGTACACAAGGAAACGGAGGTTTTCCCGCGGACCATCGTCGTCCAGGACGTCACTCGACGGGACACGCAGACGCGTGTGCCGCGCCCAGTGCTCTGCCACTTGGACTCGACGGCCGAGTACGGTTTTCAGTTGAACTACCCTTGCAGGGGCTTTGTGTCACGTTGCGCCAGGAGCGCGGGCATGGACGACGATGGCGAACCTCCGGAAGCGGTGTCTTAAGGCAACGGCGGTTTCATGCGTCAAGGGAAGGGGTCGGACGGTGGGTCGTCGCGTCGGGCTGCTTCTCTGAGACTTCGCGGCTCGCTGTCCCCGGTGCACGAGACACGCGTTGCTGTCTCGTCCGGAGGATCTGAGCTTTCACCGCTAGGAGATGATTGGGAGTCGCCTGAGGCCTTTAAGGCAGCAGTGGCCTTGTTTTGCGACGTCGCGAGACGTCTTCGGGACGGGCAGCGTGTGCCTCGTGGCGTCAAGGCGGCCGCCTCTGCCTCGGCGTGGCCTCACAAGACGGAGGCGCTGCGCCTGGAGGTTCGAGATTCCCAAGGCTATTTCCTTCAGGCCTCCATTCCGGTCTTGGCTCGGGCCATGAGCGTGGTAGCGGACTGTATAGTGGCCTTCGACCTGTTTCTTAAGAAAGTCGAGCGTCTTCGACAAGTAGCGGTGCTGCCTCCCCCGCCCGTGTGCTTTGAGGCCGGCGCCATCCTCGGCCGGCGTGATACTCGCGATGAGGAGGACGAAAAGGAGCCACCGCGCAATATGCGCCGTCACAGTTCGTCGGTAGACGGTGATGGACGTGGGCGTGGCCGTGGCTCAGGCGGGGTTGTCGAGGACCGAGGCGGGCGTGTCTTGTGTCTCTTGTATTTGACACTTGTTACTGCCGTTTCCCGTCGGCAGGGGATGCTGTGGCGGTGTTTTTTAAACCTTTCCCGCTCATGGGCTGCTTTCAATTGGACAGAGAGAGTTTGGCTGGTTTGGCGCTGTTGATTTCCTTGTTCAAGCGAAAGGCACCTAGTGCCCAAGTGGTTGCACCATTGTGGCCGTTTGACGCGAGGGGCAGTGCTTCGAGCGATGCAAAAGCCGCTCTAGCGCCGATATACCAAGGCGCACTTTCCCATCTGGGGGCTATAAGCGTCCTCTCTGTACATCAGGCCCTCGACAGTGGTCGTCAAGTCATGGACCGAGGGTAGGAGTAGCTCATTTGGCTCGCATACAACCCCTTGGGTAACGGGCGCGGGTGGCTCTTCATCGTCCTGTACGGGCGGGGGGCAGGGCCATATGTAGGTATACGGCCCGTGCCACTGAAAAAGCTCGGCAAAACGCCAAAGAGCCAACCGAGGGTCGTGGGTGATGCATCCGTCGGGGCAACGTCAGTCAAACCCAACAAATTGTTAAGGTCTCCTGGATTACATTAGAATGGTTAATCTTGATCTAGTTCAGTGTGGTTCGAATTTCGCCGTGGGAGTTCGAAAACACTCAAAGAATGGTCGGGGACCACTTTGGATCCGGGCGTTGGGGGATTACTATCAATGCCGTTTCGGCTTCATTAAGCCGGTGTCATCGGCGGGTACCCCGAGACGGCGGGGTGGGAATACTCCAAGAGTACACCGCAGTTAAATATTTTCTCCGTCGGTGGAAGCGGATCACCAGGTTCAGAGGACGATTTTCGAAACGTTCCCAGGAGTCGCCCTGGGGACAATGATCACACCGTCGGACCTTAGCACTGTAGATGCCATTGGTCCGACGGAGGCCTGATCGACGGCCAATGACGCATTCTTCGGGTACGGGTGGGGTGCTCTTGCGTTTATCGAGTCCATCCAGTAGTGGCTAAGGGGTCTCTTCCGGTGTCGAAGGCCGTGGGGCCGCAGTAGCATGGTCAGTGTTGACTCTTCGCTCTTCGCCGCTCAAGTTTATGTCGTAGGTGGAGTCATCTGCGTCCAGTACGACAACTGGGCCGACGATCCTGCTTTGCACCTTGTTCTTTTGTTGGTGGTTAGTCGTTTAGACGCAGTCATGGACGCGGACTCGCTTGTTTCGTGTATCCACGTTCGGGTTGAAGTCGCGCTCATTGCGTTTTTGAGTCTTTTGCTGGGGCTCTACGACGGCCGGGATGTGCTGTATCAGCTTGGCCATGAACTCACGATTGCGAGCTTGAGGTGAACAATCATTGAGGGTACCCTTGTTTTTCAGCGGGAAACCGGGCGGGAGGTTACATGCCGACCAGGCCCTACAATGGGTATCGATTTTTGACGTGAATATATTCCCTTCGAACATCATGGGACAATGTACTTTCGCGCTATCGGAGTCGCGACGCTAGGATTGGTATCTGATATATCCAACGATGTGGGTACTTGATAGTCACTCATCACAAACTTTCTTGATGCAGGGCTACTTGAAGCAATGGGGGACCACTTTTCGTCGAGCTCTGACATGGGCGATCTTTCATATGGTTGACATTATTGAGCATCCCACAAAAACTGGACCCTGATGCATCAGCATCCGATGCAAAATATCTGTTTCATTGGCTCAGAGGGCGGTGCATGCTGATGAAGCGGATGATGCGGATCCCGTTTTTGTGAGAAGCACAACATCGCAGGCGCTCGAGGACCGCGGGGGAGGTTCGTTCTGACAGTCTCGAAACACAACCGGGTACCCCGGAGACTTCGTGACGTGGCCGAATCACTTATTCCCTGACCTTGTCGAGGCAGCAAGACCCTGTGAAGGGGCGGCTGTTCCGCCGAAAAAGTGCAGAGAGTGGGGGTGTGCGTCAAGCGAGAGCCGCAGCGTCTAAGGAAAAGACTCGCAGCGCGTCCAGGGGGTAAGCAGCCTCTATCAAAGTCCGAGATGGTGGGTGGCCGGGAGGGGGGAACGGGGTATGCCGACGTCGGGACGCGAGGTAAGTCGCTTTTTCGACCGCCGCGCGCTGTGCGCTTTCGTGTTTAGGGGAATAGTCTAAGGGCGGAAAGAAAACATCGTGCCAGAGGCACGAGCGAGCCAGAAATCTTGAGGCCGGAGATGGAGCCCTTCTCTGCTCAATACACGAGCGGAGCTGTGTTCTTGTGCGGCACCCGCTTCTTTGTGCACGGCAATCAGCGCTCAGACTGTCCGAGCTCACGCGACGTACCGTAGCGCAGCCTCGGCAGATATTTCGGGTCCTATTTCTGAGCATGAAGGGTACAGTGCTGTGTGGAGCTCGTGAAATCTATCTCGCCGTCGTCTCAGGCGTGCCTGTTGAAACTGATGATGGATAGAGCCTGCGAAGGGAGCTGCAAGAGCGATCAGAGCTCTTATTGGCCTAACTGAGCGTCTCACAGGATTGTTCTCTGATGCGGCCTCTTCAGAGCCCCAGCTTCGAGCTATTCGCTCGACCAGACAGTAAGGATGGTCGAAGTTCTGCGGCGCTTTGATTTGCAAATCTGTAAGCTTCTGCGCACACTTGCGATACTGTTTTTCCTGGCCGTCGCAAGAGTATTTGCTTATATTTCTTCCCGAGCTTGGGTGGAATCGCCCACATGCTAATTGCTCTCGAGTATGGGTGCCGACATCAGATACTCATGGGTATAATCAATCACTAAATACCCATGGTAGGGCCTGGTGGCATTAAACTCGGTATTCGTCTCCGGATTGCTAACTCGTCCCAGCGGCGCGGGTCGTCTGCGACGTAAAGTCGGAGTTGCTTGGCCAGGGCACGATTGTACCACTCGACTTGACCACTTGTCTGTGGGGGGTGAGCCGTGGTGGGCACTGTTTCGGTGACCAGCACTTTCATTACGGCAATGACGGAACTCAACATGAACTGAGGTCTTTTACCCCATAGGATTCGGTTCGGTGGACCATAACAGGCGCCCCAGGCGGAAATAGTGGCTGATGCAACAAAGATTGCGGTTATGCACCGCAAGGAGACGCATTCGGTCAGCTTGGAGAAGCGGCCAGTGCTGACCAAAATGAAGCGGCTACCAGCTATGGTAGCGGGGATTGGCCCGCAGTTATTTCTTGATAGGTCCGCCAATGGTTCCGTCGCCGGGAACAGCGTCTATGGGGACGTGTGGCGCCGCAGTGACACCCGGTTCTGGGCGCAGGTGGTACACTTCAAAATAGTATTGTAGATATCTGTGACCATGGATGGCCAGTAATACCGGCGCCGCATGACATAGTACATCCGGTTCATACCCGGGTGGGCTGACCCTGGTGCGTGATGTTCCAGTGTAAGTAAACGTTTGCGTAGGCTTTCCGGGACGACCAATTGGTCGCCGTACGGCGCCCACCTGTAGATGCCGTGGCTTTCATCTTGAAAGAAGGCTTTCGTCGCTTAGCGTGCCACCCTTTTGGCCAACTCGACGTAGGACGCGTCGGTTCTTTAGGCTTCCACGCTATCGTCGTATTCGACGGGGGCCGGAATGTCGGTACCCGTGTACCTCCCCGTCAGCGTTGGCCGTCTCGACCTATGCAAGGCATGGGATATCATCGTTGATATCTTTGACGGCGGCGTCATTGTCCATTCGGGACAAGAAGTCTGGGGCGTGGTGCAATGCATCGGGTTCGTACTGCATGTCGAATGTATATTCGGAAATCCGTAGGCGCCATCGCATCAACCGACCACTTGAGTTAGTCAGTGGTGCTGTAAATCCAGCTTAGAACTTGGTTGTCGGTCCTTATTAGGAAGCGATGGCCGTCGAGGAAGTGTCTGAGCTTGAGTACGCTCCACACAACGCCGAGGCATTCACGTTCCGTTGTGAAGTAGTTCTTCTCAACAGTGCTGAGGCCACGGCTCCAATAGCCAACCGGTAATATATTACAGTCCGGTTTCTCTTGCAGCAAGATGCGTCCGGGTTGGTCGGCGCAGGCTTCGACATCGACAATCAATTGGCCTTTGGACTTTGGCAGGGCCAACATTGGTGGTGCGAGAAGCGCTTGGAGGAGGTCTTCAAAGGCCGCGAGGGCTGCGTCGGTAGGTTTTGGTAAGTCCAGGGGACCTCCACGCGGGTCATTGCGTTGAGCGGCTTTGCTCGATTCGCGAAGTCATTGACGAAGCGTCGGTAGACATTACACATCCCCAAGAAGCTCTTAAGCTGGGTCTTGGTGGTGGGGAACGAAGTGTGCTTCAACGCGTCGACGTTCTTACCATGAACATGGAGTTGACCCGGTCGGACAATATGTCCAAGATACTCGACTTCGTCGTAGAACCAGGTGCATTTCTCAAGATTGAGAAGGACACCGGCTTCTCGCAACCGCGATAAGACCACATCAACTTCCTTGACGTGTTGCTCTGCAGATGCAGAGAAGATGATGAAATCATCTAGGTAGACGCGGCAAAGCTGCCACTTGAGGCCGAGCAATATAATGTCGATGGCACGTTGAAAAGTAGCGGGGGCGTTGGTCAGTCCGAATGGCATGGACAGGCAATGGTACGTACGCGCATGCGTTGTAAACGCAGTCTTCTCTCCGTCAGCCGGGCGTAGGGGCACTTGCCAGTAGCCGGCCGTACATTCTAGCGAGGTGACGACCTTCGCATCTCCTAAGGAGTCCAGACAATCCTCCACTCGGGGAAGGGGGTAGGCATCCTTTTTTGTGATGTTGTTGAGTCGTCGATAATCGACACAGAAGCGAGCTCTTCCACTCTTCTTTGGTACAATGACGACGGGGCTTTCCCATGCACTGTGGCTAGGTTCTGTGTCTTGAGCTTCAACATCTTGTTGGTTGGATCAGCAGTGATCTGGCGCTTGAATGGGCCCGTGCGATACGGCTGTGCCCGGATGGGGACGGCATCCGCTGGGGATAAAATGGCGTGCACTCGTGACGAGTATAGTACCCAGGGTACCGTCCCACATCGTGGAATGCGTGCGTAGCATCTCCCGGATCTGCTTGTGCAAATGCTTCGGTGCTTCACGAAGGTCCACATCCTCGACAGAGTCGTCGGACAAGGATGCGTCCGCACCGGTTTGCGTGTCTTGGGTTGCCTTCTCCTCTATTATGGCGCCCAGCATGGGCCCTTGGAATTGTTCGGAGAACCCGAGGATGCTGTTCTTACGAACTATGTCCTGTTCCGGCCCGAAATTGCAGACCTTAACAAAAAATGCCTCATCGGGCTTGAGCAGTGCAACGCCACGGGCGACTGCCACTGACATTTGCCGACATAGGCGGATGCTGGGCGAGATGGTGACAAGGCCAGGGGTGGCGCAGGTCGCCGTAACCCATTCTGCCATTCTTCCTTTGACGCGAACTTCGAGACATGCCCTTACCTTAGCAGGTCGGTCTCTCCACGACCGTTCCCACGTACTGGCAAGTAGGGTGGCGAGGATAGGCGTTTGCCTTAGATTTCTGGTGACATCACCGACGTGGTCTTGCCACACAACCGTCTGTAGGCGTGTGAAGATGGCTGAGACATGGATATCCATGAACTCGGTACCGAGGATACATGGCACCGATAGGTGTTCGGCGACAAAGATTCGGTCGAAGACCTTGGCGCATCTAACATCTATATATAGATGTAAAGCATTGTTTGCTATGAGGCGGTTGCTGTTTGCATGTTTGATGCGGGGTGTGCTCTCGAGCTTTTCAGCATGACTCTTCCCGTTGGCAGGTAAGACATTAGGTCTAACCAAGTAAATGCCGGCCCCAAAGTCCAAGACCGGGCGAGAGCCGTGCATTTCCCATTGGCAACGGCCAATAGTGGCCGCGATCTCATAGTGCCGATGTGCCGGGCTTAGTATCCGTGTGACTTTGCTTCTTTCACCAGTTGGTGATGTCGCGCGGGGCAACCCGCTAAGGGGCACCCGGCTCGCTCGTTTTTCGAGTCGGTGGACTCGTTACTATCGCTTTCAGCGGGTGGTGTGGTATCCTCCGTTACGGAGCTCACGGCAATAACAGGGCTGCGGCGTTCACGAGGCCGATACGGCTCAGCGCATTGCGCAGCGAAGTGGCCGGGCTTTTTACGGTTGTAACAAACATCGGTCCTCGCCTGAGGCGACTCCCTCGGAGAGGGGGAGCGGGACTGGGCCCGCGGGTGGGTAACCGGGAAGGGGCGGTCGACATTGAGATGCCGGGTTGGCATGGGCGAGGCGTATGCCACCTTAGTTTTCTGAAGACGTTGCAGCTTAAGCGATAGGCGAAGCTTGTTCGTATCGTCTCAATACATCTGCGCGGCAGAGATATTGTCCGCCAGGGTGCGCTTGGGTAACTGCCCGTCCAATACCCGGACATGAGATTGGATAATCTCGGACAAGCCACTGATGAATACATCCTTCACATCTTGGGCGTGGAAGAGACCGTCCAGGCGATCGCAATGCGTCAAAACGCGGAGCCCAGGGGCTGTGAGCGACTCCTTATAGGGTTGAAGCATTTTAATAATGTCGTGGTAGGCGGAAGCCATTACGGCGTGGGTGGCACACTTGGCTAGAAGCCAGTTAATAGCGGCGCCATAGGTGTGGATCGCATAATTGCTGTGTCCGCCTTTCGAGTTCAGGGCGCTCGATAAGGCTCGTTTGGCAGATCCTGACAGCAGAATTGCCAATAGAGGAAGGGCTTGCCCATGCGTCAAGCCGGCTGCGTCACAGGCGCGCCGAAAGGTTGTCAAGAATGTGAATACACCGCGGGGGCTAGTGCCCGTGAATAGCTCTTGCCCTTGGAATGCGCCATTCAGGCGGCGGTTCATCTAACGTGTTTTATCCACTACGGAGGGGGGCAGAGACAGATCAAGTCGGATCAGGAAGTAGGTACGATAGTCCAATAGGGACTTGAAGCGACTCTTGGACGGTCGAATGACATCTTGCCGATCGGGTTTCTGCGGCCGCTTCTTAGATTTGGGGCGACTCTGGTACGGACTCGGGCGGCAGCCACTGCCGCCGTCAGCTCTTGCGCCCCCCCCCTCCACCATCTCAGTGGACGATACCGCCGCGGGCGCCTCGCCTGTAACCAGCACTACCCCTGACAACAAATTATACGGACAAGCGTGACGTCCACGCCAATGGTTGAGCTACGGATCGTCGGGGCCAACAAGCAGCGCGATGGCGCCGACTGGGCGAAGAGAGGAACCCGCGGTGTATATTGGCAGAGCGGCGTGTTGTACCCGTAGCGCAGAAAGCCCCGGGGAAGCGAGCGATGAGTGCCGCGTTGTGCGCTGAGGGGGGCCACGTGGTGGACCCGCAGCTGCATGCAGCTCTTCCGCGCACGTACAGTGAAGCACCTGTGCAGGCAGAGCTATGTGGATGGGAGATTACGGCCAAGAGTCGCTGCAGGAGGCGGTAGCTGAGAGTGCTTGCCCCGCAGCAGCTCCTGACCACGCGCTTGTAAGGAATTCATCCGCAGCGGGCTCCACGGACGTGGAGTTATCTGAGCTGCACGGCATGGGCGGAGAGTGGTGCGAGGGATGGGGTGCCCTCTGGCAGCTCATGATGTTACGATTGTCTTTGGAAGGCAGTGAACGGGGTGGCAAAAATATGATGGAGGCTGTGGTCCCTTGCATGATGGTAACTGCGGGGAAGGCTGCCAGGACCACCTGTCGAGTGGTATGGCCATCGTCAATCCAAGCCACTAATGCGCCGATCGTATAAAAAAAGGTCTGGCACAAGAGTACAACAGAAGGAGACGATTTCGAGAAGGAGCACCGCTGTCAACCATATCATGCAGTCATACATGCAGGATTCGGGCGGAACGGTCTAGTTCGGATCATTTGCCAAGGACGTGGCCCTGAAGTCGGCTGAGCCCGGGACAGTGCGACTCCTCTTTGCGGCTGTCGCGCGCGCTGCCCCCGCTCGGCGCTTGGAGGCCCTGCTCACGGTTGCCGGGCTTGATGTTGGGGGTGCGTGCAAGAAAGCAAGGCGCGTACTGCCTGCCGGGTTCGAATCATTGACGGAAGCACCAACCGCGACCGCATCAGCAACCCGGTTCACACCACGACCTACTCCGCCGAGCCCGGCTACTCGGGAATATCCCGCGGCCGTGCTTCCCGGTCCACATTGAGCTGTATCTTTGAGTGCATCTGCAGCAGAGGCACCGACAGCGGCACCGTGCACTGGAGCACTTTCGCATTCCTCCGGGTTGTTCGCGCGCAACGCGGGCGTCTCACGAACCGCTGACATGCGAGGGCCCTCGGTGACGTCCGTCACGCCTGCACCGTCGTCGTCACCACCACCATCGGTGGGGGCGCGGGCCTCACTGGGTGCACTACCAGCCACCGCTTTCTAAACGCCCTCAGAGCCAATCTTCATTGCCGCGCGATCGCCGATGGGAGCTAGAGCGCCACCAGACCCGCAAGCAGGAGCATTATCGTTGTCGGGCATTTGGCTCAGAGCGCAAGCTGCCCACGCTCTCGCCAGCATCGTCTGTTCCAGCGTCATGCGGAAGTGTGCTGCCTTCGACGAATCACAACTGGCCGGATCAGCAAAGAAAGTCATCGCAATCCGATCTGCTTCGAGCTCATTGCCGGAGCGAACTGCGTCTGCGCGAAGGTCCGACGCGTCAACAATGCGACTGAGCGCGACCCCGCCCTTGGCGTCTGTTTTGGCCGCGTTCGCCTCGGCCGCCCACGCATCGGCCAAATGGAGCTTGTCGGTCTTGACCCCGAATGGGCGCTCGGAAAAGTCCTGCTGCCGGTTTGGGATTTCGCCCACGGCCTCGTCAGCGCTACGATCCCTGCCGGCGGCAATGTTTGCCGCCAGTGCACCAGCGGCGGCGCTGAACTTGTCACTCTTGCGCAACACCTTGTACGGCTCAATCCACTGGCAGGCGGGTCTCTTCTTCGGCCGGCCACGCGAGAAGGGCTTCGCCGACGCCTCACGACGCACAGCTCTGTACGTGACCATACCGAAGTACATTGACAATGCCATCTTGAAAACCTCGTCATCGGACAGGTTGCCAGTCGTCTGCCTGCTTTTCGCGCGCTGGACGCACCCGGAAAGCTTGCTAACGCCCCTTGAGACGTCGCGGCTCCATTCGTTCTTGGCATCTTCGACCGTCCGGCCGGTCCAACGACCGGCCTTCGGCTCGACCGGCGCGTTCTTGACGAAGCCCGCCCGCCACTTGCCCCAAAATAGGTTTGAGGACTGGTCCGTCCCGACAGCTGCGTCCTCGCTCATCAGTACCCACGACTTGGACATCTGTAGGCGCTCCGCTGAGGACGGCACGATCCCGTGACCCTTTTTCCTGCCAGCTGTGTCATACCCAGAAAGACCAAGAAAGAAAATAGAACAAAAACAGGGGTGAGTACAACACGGATTGGTTAGAATCTCTCAAAAGGGATCTTCAGGAAATATACTGATGTCGACCTGACTTGATCGATCGGTGCACCACGCCCTACACACCATGGACAATCATGGTCGCCAGACAGAGAAAGGTAGATCGCCCGCGCGTACCTGGTAAACAAGTGCCGCCGGAGCGAATGGTGAAAAAGATGATGCCTCGTGCTGAGTGCGTTGCAGTGGCAATGCTGAAAGTAGATCTTCGGCCGCGATGGCGACGCTCGTCCGCGACCACGGCGGTGACGCTCGACCGCAACCACAGGGACAGGGTTCTTCACGTAACCGGAACAGGTCCGCGGGGAGCCGATGCTAATAATGTGCCTGGGATGGGGCCTGAGACCGGCACTGGTTGGTGGGGTGCTCCTTCCTTTATAGCGCCTCTACCAAAGCTACGTTTTCGAAGCAGCTTTCTAGAGGTGCCGAATTAATGAGAAAGAACCGTTCCCAGAGAAATCGTGCAGGCCATCGACGAAAACACGTCCGACTGTCCTAAGACGTGAGACTAATAGGTGAAGGGGAGCGACTTGGCAATGGCCCACAAACTAGAATTGCAACACCAGCTCCAGGCGGCCAGTCTGTATGGCCATGTGCACACAAGCATCTCTCCCGAAATTTTTTCATGACGCACACCAAGCGCTGGAACATGATGGCGAGAGCACGTGTTCAACGTGTCAACAAAATCGTTCGCTACGACTGGCACGTTTCAATAGTATTTTATACTTGAAAAGGGAAACCGAAGAAAATGGTCAAATCACGTGGCGCGTTTCATCCAGTGCGATTCGTGAGCGCTAGACCAATCAGATTTCTCCCTGTGGATAGCCCACGGCTACCTCGTTTGTAATCCGGCTCGAAATAGCTGTTATATTAGCCGAGAGCTATTTGAGGCAGCGTGTATCCGGTCGTAAGTCCTTTCCCATCAACAACTCTAATGCGTCGCGAGGGTCATCTGAGATAGCTTTCTTCACTGTTGCAGTGACGTCGGCTGTGCTATCCGTGCAAGTCGTGACACTTGGCGCAGCGTGTTTTCCATTTGGTGGACTTGCGGAAAAGCCTTTCATGGTTCGCAACGCTCTGAGGAGCGGAAAAGCAT
>Ga0209295_1000463_pt1 | contig 20159 bp, 13 predicted proteins | sample Porto_5metaG_FD_187428 | JGI IMG/M metagenome (GOLD analysis project Ga0209295, IMG submission 187428) | Marine algal microbial communities from Porto, Portugal - Porto_5 metaG (SPAdes) (version 2) | ecosystem: Host-associated > Algae > Red algae > Unclassified | place: Portugal: Porto... | reverse complement strand
GGAATGGACGGCATACAAAGCCAGAAAATCCAGTCTCAAAACAGCTTTCATGGAAGTCAAACTAATGCAACAAGGCAAACTCCCCAAAGAAGACATGCAAACTTTTTTAGATGAATGTTAATGTCATCCCTACGCCGAATTTTAAAAGAGAAGCCAATTTTAAAACATAAAAAATGTCAGTAACCAATACACCACTCACCAATATTCAAATAGAGTTGCTCAAGCTGTACAGCATGGAGGTCAGCAACGAAGATTTGACGGCAATACAGCGTTTGATAGCGCGATATTTTGCCGACAAAGCATCGGATGAAATGGACAGACTTTGGCAAGAAAACGGCTGGACAAACGACACCATGAACGACTGGCTCACCAATGGCGCATTCGACGAAACCAAAAAATACAGACTTCTTGGTAACAGATGACCGCCATTTTAATATCCTCAAAAGGATTGGTTTCCCTCCCGTAAATGTTATCCGAACAAAAGAATTTCTCACAAAGTTGAATGACAAAAGTTGATCACCGTAGCGTGGTGCTCTTGTGCCGACGAATGACGGCATCCAGCCCGCGCCTCGCGTATGCCCAGTCAAGGTGTGACGAGCCGCAAGCATCCTTCTACGTGTGTGAAGTGGTGGTGTCGGGCTGTCTCATATTGAGGGAAAATGTATGTTTTTTTTGTAGAAAGAGGGAGGGATTTTGGGCTAAATTCAATTGAATATATTATTGTTCAAGGACACGTAGGGCAGTGACTCTTCCCTCCGCATCGACATTCAGTACTTCTACTTTACTGATTCGTTGCCCTCCTTGCATACTAAGGAGCTGATAATATTCATAAAATGTACTTTTACTTAAGTTCCCCCTTCGAAGAATCTCCACAGTTATATTATCATCGACTACACGAGGTAGCAAGGCGTTATAATATATATTCATTTTACGTTCATCGTCATTACTGCGTGTAATCTCCTGAAGGTGATGTCTTAGCATTGTTGCCAAACCTATCTCAGGATATGGTACTGGTGTCAGTGGTGCAGTTTCAGTTAATGATGAATCAACAGTAACAGACCGTAGGGCTACCACGGTAATAGTTTGTCCATAGGTATTCTTACGCTCTCCATTAACAGAAAGCGTGACTTCATATCTACCAGAGAAATTGTAAACGTGTGTTGGGTTACGTTCACTCGAAGTATAACCATCTCCAAAATTCCAAAGCCAACTTTTGCTATTAGGAGTTTGGTCTGTAAATCGTAATAATTCTCCAATAAATATATTAGTTTTGTCAATGGTGAATTTGGGACGTATAATTGCAGGAGGTGTTACAGATATATTTGTAGGATTTTTTATTACTTCAGCTATATCGTGATTTCTTTGAGCTAGTAATAGCTTTTCTTCGCTTATTCCTCTATTTTTTGTGAAATCTGTTGACAATAATACTGTTATCATTTCAGATTCTGGAGCTATACGTAACTTAACTTCATTGTTTACAATCGCCTCAATCGTGTCAAGCATTATTGGAATAATTACATTATCTTTTGGGCTAAATACTCTCTTAACCCAAGCATCGTCTGATTGTTCAGTTTTTTCCAATGCCCCCCATTTACCGTTTTTTTTAACTTGAACAATATCATTTTCATAATCCTTGATTGCATCATAAACAGGAGATTCGGAAGTAATGCCCCATTTATTAACAATACCCCATTTGCCGTCTTTTTTTACAGCGATACGGTCATCAGAGAGTTTACGGGTTTCATCATATTGAATATTTAAAATGATAGGTGTCACCATACTCGGTACAGCTGCCCAGGTCACCATTGGCACAAAAAATAAAAATAATAACATCACCGACAATGCACGGCGGTATTTTCGGAGTTGTGGTAATATATGTGTAGGTGCAGGCGTATCAGGTGGCGTATCATCTGGCAGTTGACCGACATTAGAATGTACCAACATCAAAGGGTTGACTTCCTTGACTTTATGCCAATCATACGCTTCATTAACTTCACTTGTGATAATATCAATTTCACGGTCAAGTACAATGACATCTTTATATTCTTTCCCAAACTCATCGCGTTGTAAAGTCACAGAAACTGTCAGGAGTAGCGTATGTCGTCCTTCTTTGAGTGGCGTAACCTCATATTGCCATTCAGTGTAATCGTCTTCCTCGACAACCTGTTCAATATGAGATTTATTTTTAATCAAAAAAGTATTCTGGTCGCTATCGTCACTCAATAGGACTTTCATATATTTTCCAATCCGTCGAATATCCTCAATGACAACTTTATCTACGTTTCTCAAGGCTTCTTTCAATATTTCTTCTGGCAAATCTTCTGGTGCAATGCGAATAATGCAGTCGGAAGCTACATTTTTTTGCATTTTTTCAGGAATACGATAAAGTACTCGTCCGCGTTTGCGTGTTTTTTTCTTGGGAACATTTTGTTCGCTTGCTTGTCGTAAAGAAATAAGTTTTTTCAGTTCACGGGCGATTTGGGTGTAGGGTTCATCAGGATTATCCCACGAAGTAATAGGTATGTCTCCTAAAGGTAATTTGCGAAGGTGGCTAAATGGCATTTCATCCCACATGCAATTTCGCACAATCACAGGAATCACTTTGACTTTTCCGTCATTATGCATTACAATTGCATTCTTCATAATTGTGTCGTAACAAAAATCCGAAACAATAAAATTAGAACTGACCAACAACAAAATAATATCTGCCTCCGACATGGCGCGGCGAATCTCCACGAGAGTCTCGCTTCCTGCATTTACCTTACCATCATACCAGATTTTCACCCCTTCGGTGCGTTCCAAAGGAGAAAGGTGGGCACGCAGATTATCCAGAATTTCGGTATCTTTTACGTGATAGGCGATGAATATGTTTGTTGGTGTTGCCATATATGAAGCAAATATAATAAAAAACAAAAACCTTAGTCGATGATTTTACAGAGAAAATGAGTTTTGAGGAATTGTACCACGACTTTTTCCAATATTCGTGATAAGTCATATTGATGAAAATGTATGGTTTTTTCGGAAAAGGGGTACGATTTTGGGCTTTTTGCTATCTTTGGTGGGTAATTAATTCTAAAATAGCGACTTCTAATTAATACGAAAATAAAATATTTAAACAAGCGAAATTATGACGTACACAAATGACCTACCTTATTATCCAAGATTCGTATTTAATTGTTCTGACGGTAGAGCTTACTCAACAGGCGATTTGGATTTATTCAAATTCATTAAAGAGGTTGGAAGTGAAAATGATATAGAATCATTCAAACCCGGACAGAATATTGAGATTACTTGGAATAGTGAAGAAGGAGGTATAGTTAAACCTTATATTGTGAAAAGTATTGAGATACGCCAAATAAAATACGACTTGGATAAGCCTACATATGGTGTAGCTTCAGATGATGTTCCGCTTGGTCACACTGAAGGAAAAGAAAAAGAATGGCTAATGGAAATTTATGTATTTCTTGATGCAACAGAATAGTTTTTTGTAATTTTTACTTTTTTAACAACCTTATTATCAATTAATTATATTTTTAAAAATGCCAAATAAAATATTCAAAAAATTATTAGAGTCAAGAATTAACTCATTCATCGCAGAAAGTGAAATTGCAAAAGAAGTAGGGCATTTTGGGATGCAAGGCAGTATTCGAGAGAGTGGATTAGGTAAACTGATTAGTCAGTTACTTCCCTCTGATTGGGATATCGGGCGTGGGAAGGTTATTGACAGCTACAATAATCAATCTCGTGAATCAGATTTAATTATATTTTATAAAAAAATACTTCCTCCAATATTTTTTCAAGGATCTAATGACAATTGGCTTTTTCCCATCGAAACTGTCGGCTTTATTTTTGAAGTAAAAACTACATCCACAGCAAAAGAGGTTAAAGATATGGTGGGTAAGTTTAGGCGACTTAAAGCATTAGAGCGAATATCACCTTTTTCTGAAGAATATGTACCGACGATTGAGATTAGACCAATACCAGTATATTTCGCTTTGAGTTCTGATTTAAAAAATAAAACTGAATTGGAAAGATACTTTGAGTACGATGAAAATTATAAAACTGACCCTTTAGTTAAAATAATATGTGTTTTAAATAAGGGAATTTGGCTTTTTCGTAAAGATGAAGAAGATAACTGTTACTGGTCATTTTATTCACATAGTGGGGATTATAAATATAAAGAGATATTGAAGCTACTTAGCTTAGTTGTTGACCAGACTAACTCTATTCACGACGGTGGAGCGAGTATGTCAAAATATGTTTTGCCATTTTTAGATTTTGAGGATATAAGATACATGACTTATCCTGATGAAAAGACGCTTGATTTTAGAAAAGCAAAGAAGATTAGAAATAAAAAAAATCCTTAAATACATATCCACATCACGTAAATTCACACTATGAAAAGATTCACCATAACACTCATCCTCCTCACCCTAATTACATTCCAATTGGATGCCCAAAAAAAGAAAAAAAAACGCAACAACACAACAACAGTTAACACCCAACAAATAGACCAAACCCTCTACGACGCAATAAACTACCGCAACATAGGACCCTACCGAGGCGGACGCTCCTGCGCCGTAGCTGGCGTCCCCGGCAAGCCCAATTTATTCTACTTTGGCGCGACGGGCGGCGGCGTTTGGAAGACCCAAGACGGCGGACGCACTTGGGCGAACATCAGCGACGGATACTTCGGTGGTTCCGTCGGGTCGATAGCGGTGGCGGAGTCCGATGCCAACGTCATGTATGTCGGTGGTGGCGAGAAAACCGTGCGTGGGAATGTCTCCTACGGCTACGGCGTGTGGCGGTCAGAAGATGCGGGAAAGACATGGACACAAAAGGGCTTGACCGAGTCGCGGCACATTGCGCGACTGCGTATTCATCCGCAAAATCCTGACATTGTATATGCGGCGGTCATGGGCAATCTGTACGCGCCCAATCCGCAGCGTGGTGTGTTCAAATCTACCGATGGCGGTAGCACTTGGCGCAAGGTTTTGTACGTCAACGACGAGGTAGGCGCAGTCGATTTGCTACTCGACCCCAACAATCCGCGACACCTCTACGCGAGTACTTGGCGCGTGAAGCGCACGCCGTACAGCATGTCGAGTGGTGGCGAGGGTTCGGGCTTGTGGAAAAGCACCGACAGTGGCGAAACGTGGACAAATATCTCCGAAAATGAAGGCTTGCCCGAAGGGATTTGGGGCATTTCGGGCGTGGCGGTCAGTCCGCTCAACTCTGACCGTGTTTGGGCGATTATCGAAAACGAAAAAGGCGGTCTGTTTCGCTCCGACGATGCCGGAAAAACATGGAAAAAACTCAACGACGACCGCAGTTTGCGCCAACGTGCTTGGTACTACACCCGCATTTACGCCGATACGCATGATGAGGACGTAGTATATGTAATGAATGTCTCTTACCACAAATCCAAAGACGGCGGCAAGACCTTCGCCTCCAAAAACGCCCCACACGGCGACCACCACGACCTCTGGATTGCGCCCGAAGACCCCAAGCGCATGATTATCGGCGACGACGGCGGCGCACAAGTCACCTACGACGGCGGCGATACGTGGTCAACTTATCACAACCAACCCACCGCCCAATTTTATCGCGTGACAACGGACAATCATTTCCCATACAGAATCTATGCGGCACAACAAGATAATTCGACGGTCAGAATCTATCATCGCACCTCCGGCAGCACGATTGATGAGGACGATTGGGAGGGCACAGCTGGCTGCGAGTGCGGACATATCGCCATTGACCCGACCAATAATGACCTCGTTTATGGCGGTTGTTACGATGGATATATTCAACGATATAATCACGAAAATGACCAGTCACTTGCCATAAATGTCTGGCCCGACAATCCAATGGGACATGGCGTGGAAGACATGAAATATCGCTTTCAATGGAACTTCCCTTTGTTCTTTTCGCGGCACGATGCGACGAAATTATATACCGCTTCCAACCACCTCCACGCCTCCACCGACAAGGGGCAATCTTGGCAGGTCATCAGCCCCGACCTCACGCGAAATGACACGACAAAACAAGGCTCTTCGGGCGGTCCGATTACCAAAGACAATACGAGTGTGGAGTATTACTGCACCATTTTTGCGGCGGACGAATCGCCCCTAAAAGAAGGCGTAATTTGGACGGGCAGCGACGACGGACTCGTACATCTGACGACAGACGGCGGCAAAAATTGGCAAAATGTCACCCCGCCCGCGCTGCCCGAATGGACGATGATTAACAGCCTCGAACCCGACCCCTTCAACGAAGGCGGTTGCTACATCGTGGGTACGCGCTACAAACTCGGCGACTTCAAACCCTACCTCTACAAGACCGAAAATTACGGCAAAACATGGCGCAAAATCGACACGGGCATTGATGCCGGACACTTCATCCGCGCCCTCCGTGCCGACCCCGACCAGCAAGGCATGCTCTACGCAGGAACGGAATCGGGCATGTATATTTCATGGAATGACGGCGCGAGCTGGCAGCCTTTCCAACTGAATTTGCCGATAGTACCGATTACGGATTTGAAGGTCAAAGAGGGCAATCTGATTATCGCTACACAAGGGCGTAGTTTGTGGATTATCGACGACCTCACGCCGCTTTATGATATTGATAATTCATTGAAAAATAAGGATTTACATGTATTTGCACCAAAGGCGAGTTATCGTATGCAAGGCAGGCAAGCGAAAGACCCCGTAGGTGCAGGAACGAATCATCCGGGCGGTGTAAATGTGTATTATTTTTTGAAAAATGAATTAGAGAAAGAAGATACTTTGGTAATTGAAATATATGATTCAAATAAGGAATTAATCAGCGAATTTTCCAATCACGCCGAAGAAAAAGCCTATAAAATTGAGCCGGAACAAGGTTCAAATACCTTCAATTGGAATATGAGCTATCCGCCTGCCGAGAAGTTCGACGGCATGATTTTATGGTGGGGCAGTCTGAATGGTCCGAAGGCATTGCCGGGGAATTATACCACCACATTCACGCTGAATGGCGCAGCACAATCGCAGCCTTTTGACATTAAAATAGACCCACGCGCATCGGGCATGAAGGATTTGCAAGCGCAATTTAATTTTATCACAGAAATAAGAGATAAAATTTCGGAAGCGCATACCACGATTAAAAATATTCGTTCCATAAAAGACCAACTCGCCCCATACAAAAAGCAATTCAAAGAAAAAGAGGATTTAACCAACGAAATAAAAGACGTAGAAGACCGCCTGACGAAGATAGAAGAAGCCCTTTATCAAACCAAAAATCAAAGCCGTCAAGACCCACTAAATTTCCCGATTCGCGTGACGAATAAACTCGCGCATTTGACTTCTTTATATCAAAGTAGCAACTTCGCACCACCAAAGCAAGCCTTTGATGTAAAAGCCGAACTGAGCGCGGAAGTGGATGATTTATTGAAACAATATAAAGCGATTTTGGATGCGGATATTCCGCGTTTGAATGGCTTGATTAAAGCGCAATCGCCTGAGCCGATTTCGATTGAAGAACCGTAGCGTAACGCCTCCGGCTTGCACCGCATACTATCGACAAACTAATACAACGCAAACCGGAGGCATTACGATACGAGTGTTTTACAAAATCTCCTCAATAAAAGAGACCATTTTCGGCAAGACATCATTAGGGTGCGCATGAGGTGTATGCGAGCCGCCATAGATAAGAAATTCTTCTGCTCTACCGGTTGTTTTATCGACAATGCTTCGCAATTGGCGTTCAGTACCATAGCGGTCTTCCGTGCCTTGAATAGCGAGAATTGGGCAGCGTACATTTTCGAGTTCTCGTTCAATATTCCAATTTCTAAAACCGGGTGAAAGCCATGTTTTTGACCAAAAATCGAACAGTGAACTCGTTTTTTCGCCGTGATAAGAAGCCAGTTTGGAACGTAAATTGGTGAGTTGGTAGGACATACGAGCGTTTTCGATGCCGCGTATCGTTTCTTCTTCTACAAAAACATGTGCAGCTTCCGAAATAACACCTGACACACGCTCCGCATAACGTCCGGCGAAAAGGAGTGCTATGCTACCACCATCACTATGCCCGATAAGGATAACATCTTGAATATCAGCCTTATCCAATAGGGCAGGCAATATAGTCCAAGCCTCCTCGCGCATGTAGTCAGTGCCTTGCTCATGCGGCATAGGAGAGGATTTGCCATAGCCTTGTCGGTCATACAAAAAACCTTCTAAACCTGTTGCCTCGCAAAGTTGGCGAGGAAAATCCTTCCACAATTCTATACTACCAAGTCCTTCATGCAAAAAAACCAATGTCGGTGCATGGGGTTTTGTAGCAGTCTGTGTAATGTGTTTGGTGAAGATTTCTGAACCGAGTACCTCGATTTTTTCAGAAAATTCATTCATAATAATAGATTCGGAATTTATGGTTCAATATTGACGCCACAAATACGAATAAGTAACAGCAAAAAACATTTTTAACTATTAAATTGTGTTAAAATGTTTAAACTCGCGCATGAAAGCAGCCTAAGCACAAAACAGCGTTAAAATCCCGTCAATTCTCCCACACATCTGCCAAATAAAGCCTATTTTTGCCCGTACAGGCGACTTCAGTCGCCTTGTTAGAAAAATGGTTCTTTGACAATTCTTGCATCTGGAAATAAAATTAAAAATTTGTGCCTTGCGTTTTCCTCCCTCAGCCCCTCAAAAGGGGGAGACAGACGCGAGTAGGTTTCTCGCAAAGCGAGGAATCTCCCCCTTTGGAGGGGGCTGAGGGGAGAGAAATCTTAAAAACTAATATTTAGGATTTCCTCAAAATGATAAATGCTTTAATTTCTCTTTTGCAAAAATTGTCAAAAAACCGAATAAGTTTACTGATAAATATACGATACATGGTGACTGAAGTCGCCTGTACGAGTACAAAAAATACTATCCATTGCTCAAAATAGGCATCATTTTCGGCGGACCGTCCCGCGAGCGCGAAATCTCGTTTGCCGGAGGGCGCACAGTTTACGACAACCTCAACAAATCGCTCTTCGAGCCTGTCCCTTTATTTGTGGATAGCCACCGAAATTTTATTTTGTTGGATTGGCAATACGTATATAAAGGTACGATTCGGGATTTTTATCCGCCTGTGAGTGCGCTGCCCGACTCGCCGAATCAGTTTCAAATCTATCTCGAAAGCATCGCCGACCTTGCACCCGATGCCTATGATGATATGATGCGCCAAGTCGGACGCCCCGTTTCACTCGCCGAACTGCCTGATTTAGTGGATGTTGCGTTTCTTGCGCTGCATGGCGTTTTTGGCGAAGACGGTCAGATACAAGGCTTGCTCGAAAGTCTGGGCGTTCCATACACGGGCAGTGGTATACGTGCGTCGAGCATAGGCATGGACAAAGCATTTCAAAAGAAAATCATGAGTGCGGGTGATTTTCCTTGCCCCAATATCATGGAAATTAAAAAGGACGAATGGACGAACGGAGATACAAGTATTTTTTATAAGAATGTAATTGAAAAAACGGGTTTCCCGATAGTGATTCGACCTGCAAATCAAGGTTCATCTATCGGCGTAGCGATTATAGACGAGGGTAGGGGAGAAGCCGGTTTTTCGGATGCGGTCAATGCTGCTTTTTTTCGTTTGGATGTCACAAAAAATGAATGGAATAATTATTCGGAAATAGAAAAATTACAATTTCTGCGTCGCTTAGGCGATATACGTGAGGGCATTGGTTTTCCGGTGAATGTCCACCCCCCAACCCCCTCCAAAGGGGGAGATAGGCGTGTGGGGTTTCCCTCCAAAGGGGAAGGTGAACGTGGGAAGTTTGTACCGAAAGGAAAAAATAAAGGTGTAAAAATTACAGCTAATGATGATGAAAATAGTTTTTCGCGTAGCGAAAAATCTCCCCCTTTGGAGGGGGCTGGGGGGGTGGACTACGCGATAGAAACCATCCACCACCCCGAGCATTTACTTTCTTTTTTAAATAATTATTTTACAAAAAACAACGATACACTCACCCTCGAAAGTCACCTGACCGAACAAACGGTAATCGCCGAAGAATTTATTGACGGGCAGGAATTTTCTTGTATCGTCTTGCGTCAAGAAGATGGCAGCGTGACGGCTTTGCCACCAACCGAAATTATCAAAGGAAAAGAGGTTTTTGATTACCGTTCAAAGTATCTTGCAGGGCTTTCGCGCAAGGAAACACCTATACGTTTGCCCGATGTTCAAATCAATGAAATACGCTCAGAGTGTGAGCGATTATTCGGATATTTGGAGTTTAATACTTACGCGAGAATTGACGGCTTCATCAAGGCAAATGGTACGATTTACCTAAATGACCCGAATACAACTTCGGGTATGTTGCCCTCCTCATTCTTCTTTCATCAAGCGGCTGAAATCGGCTTGAATCCCTCGCAGTTTCTAACGTATATTATTCGAGCTTCACTTCAAGAGCGTATGAATAACACACTGGAAATAAACGAAATACAAGTTTTAATTTTTCATTTAGATGAAAGTATAAAGACGCTGAAAAGTAGTAAAGTTGAGAAGAAAAAAATCGCGGTCATTTTGGGCGGTTATTCTACGGAAAGACATATTTCGGTAGAAAGCGGACGCAATATTTACGAAAAATTAGCAAGTTCTGACAAGTACGAACCCATACCTATTTTTCTTACTGGAAATGCAGAAAATATTGAATTGTACCAAATCCCTATCAATTTATTATTGAAGGATAATGCAGACGATATTCGCGATAAAATTTATATATATAAAAAACACCCCGTTGTAGAACAAATTAAAGTAGAGTGCCAAGCATTAACCGAAAAATACGCTTCACATAATGTTGTTTTTGAACCGAAAAAAATATCTTATAAGGACTTAAAAAACATGGCGGATGGGGCGTTCATCGCGCTACATGGACGACCGGGCGAGGATGGAACTTTGCAAGGCATTTTTGATACTTTGGGCTTGCCGTATAATGGTTCGCCACCCGACTCTGCCGCTACGACAATCAATAAATATGAAACGCTGCAAAAGCTAAAAGCTGCCGGATTTACGGTGACCGACCAACTTTTGGTGCGCAAAACGGATTTTGAAAAAGATGCTAAAAGTTGTGTCACAGATATTGAGTCGAAATTTAACTATCCGCTTATCGCCAAACCTTTGGATGACGGTTGTAGTTCGGCAGTGAAAATGATTAAAACTCGCGAGGAAATGGCAGCGTATTTGCGTGGTATTTTTCGCAGTAAAAATGAAGAATTTATATCGGAAAAAGATACGACGATTTTAAGATTATTACCAAAAGAAGAATTTCCGCATAAAGATGTTGCCTTGATAGAAGCCTTGATTACGAAGGGCGATGCCAAGCATTTTCTGGAAGTTACGGGCGGTTTGCTCACCAAATATGTGGATGGCAAGCCCGAATATGAGATTTTTGAGCCATCGGAGGCACTATCGGAAGGAGAGATTTTGTCTTTGGAAGAAAAATTTCTGGCAGGCGAAGGGCAGAACATCACCCCCGCCCGTTTTGCTGATAATCAACAAGATTATGCGTATATTGCAGCCCAAGTGAAAGCCGACCTCAAGCGTGCCGCCCAACTGCTCAATGTACAAGGCTACGCACGCATCGACGCATTTGTGCGTGTATATGAGGACAGGCGCGCCGAGACGATTGTGATTGAAATCAATTCGCTACCAGGTATGACCCCCGCGACTTGCATCTTTCACCAAACAGCTATAAATGGTTATAAACCTTATGATTTTATAGATGAAATCTTGGAATATGGAATGACTAATAATGACGCATAACCTTAATTTATATTATGTTATTAACGATAAGTACGACATATCAACCTGCAACGGATTTAGGTTTTTTATTACATAAACATCCTGACAAATTTCAGTCAGTGAATTTATCTATTGGCAAGGCGCATGTTTTTTATCCACAAGCCACTGAAGATAAAACTACAGTCGCTTTATTGCTAGATATTGACCCGATAGACATGGTCAGAGGTAAGAAGAAATTTTCCGGAAAAGGCTTTTCACTCGGACAATATGTAAATGACCGTCCTTATGCTGCGTCATCATTTATGAGTGTCGCGCTCTCCAAAGCATTTTCAACGGCAATGAACGGAACATGCACAGGCAAGCCGGAGTTAGTGGATGTTAAAATGCCCTTTGAAATAAAAATCACATCACTCCCTGCACCAAGAGGAGGAGAAGCTTTAATCCGAAAATTATTTGAACCATTGGGGTATCAAATAACATTGGAACGACATATATTAGACGATAAATTTACAGCATGGGGAGAGAGTAAATATTTCACACTCGACCTTTCTAATAAATTGACTATGAGTCAGTTATTGTCACATTTATACGTCTTGATTCCTGCGCTTGACAATGATAAACATTATTATGTAAGTGAAGCTGAAATTGAAAAATTACTAAAAAAAGGAAAAGGTTGGTTAGAAAAACACCCCGAAAGAAAATTGATTACAAGGCGGTATCTTATCAATTTGAAGTCGTTGACACGCCAAGCATTCCAACGTTTGAAGGAATATGAAAAGACTGAAAATAATGTGGAATTGGAGGAGAAAGAAGACATCAAAAAAGAGACTTTACACCAAAAAAGATTAAATTTAGTATTAGAAAAACTCAAAAAAACAGGCGCGAAAAAAGTGCTGGACATGGGCTGTGGCGAAGGCAAATTGTTGAGAATGTTATTAAAAGAAAAACAGTTTAGTAAGATTGCCGGAATGGATGTATCTTACAGCGAATTGACCAAAGCAAAAGACCGTTTGCATTGGGATGAAATGGCACCCAAACAGCAGGAACGCATCCAGCTATTTCAAGGAGCTTTAACCTATAAAGATAAGCGGCTTGAAGGCTATGATGCAGCCGCAATAGTAGAAGTCATCGAGCATTTGGATGAAAACCGCTTAGAATCATTTGGGCGAGTTGTTTTTGAATTTGCCCAACCAAAAACGGTCATCATGACCACTCCAAATGCAGAATATAATGCGCTGTTTGAAAACATGGAAACAGGTGATATGCGACACACCGACCACCGATTTGAATGGACAAGAGCGCAATTTGAAACATGGGCAAAAAACATCGCAGAGAAACACAATTATAGCGTCGAATTTGAGCCGATTGGTGAGCTAAATGAGCAAGTCGGCGCACCTTCACAAATGGGAATTTTTAATTATGGAAATTAATATACCGGAACTATCATTGGTCTTGCTGATTGGTGCTTCCGGTTCGGGTAAAAGCACTTTTGCAAAGCAACATTTCGGAAAACATGAAGTAGTCTCGTCGGATGAATGTCGGGGTATTGTATCCAATGACGAAAATAATCAGGCAGCGACTAAAGATGCGTTTGAATTACTAAATTTTATTATTGAAAAACGATTAAAAAACGGTTTTCTTACTGTAGTAGATGCGACTAATGTACAAGTAGCATCCAGAAAAAAATTAGTAGAATTAGCCAGAAAACATCATGTATTACCCGTTGCTATTGTGTTAGATATACCGCAGCGTGTTTGTGAAGATAGAAATGTAGAACGCTCTGACAGGAATTTTGGCAGCCATGTAGTACGCCAACAAAAACAGGAATTAAAGCGCTCTTTGAAAAAATTAAAATACGAGGGCTTTCGGAAAATTTATACCTTAAATTCACAAGAGGAAGTAGATGGTGTGACGGGTATTATTCGGGAAAAATTGTATAATGATAAAAAGCATATCAAAGGTCCATTTGACATTATTGGTGACATTCATGGTTGTTATGACGAGACGCTAGAGCTTTTAATCAAACTTGGTTATACAATAGAGCAAACACAGGATAACGGGCAAAATTTTGGCTTGAAAATTACACATGCTGATAATCGACAAGTTATCTTTCTTGGCGACCTTGTAGATAGGGGACCAAATTCTCCGGCTGTCTTGAAACTCGTGATGAGTATGGTACGTAGTGGCGTGGCATGGTGTGTACCCGGTAATCACGACGCAAAACTTCACAAGAAATTAAAAGGAAAGAACGTAAATCTAAAACACGGACTTGCCGAAACAATAGAGCAACTTGACGAAGAAACACCGGAATTTATACATGAACTAAAAGAATTTTTGTACAGTCTGATTAGTCATTATGTGTTTGATGATGGGAAATTGGTGGTTGCCCATGCCGGATTGAAAGAAGAGATGCAAGGCAGGGGGTCGGGGGCAGTACGCGCCTTTTGTTTGTATGGAGAAACGACGGGAGAAATAGATGAATTTGGGTTGCCTGTGCGCTATAATTGGGCATCAGAATACAGAGGTAAAGCAAAAGTCATCTACGGACATACGCCTGTTCCCGAAGCGGAATGGCTCAACAAAACCATTGATATTGATACCGGATGTGTCTTTGGGGGGAAATTAACTGCACTGCGTTATCCCGAACAAAAACTGGTGGCTGTACCTGCCAAAAAAGTCTATTGCGAACCCGTAAAACCATTGCAAGAAGCAAGCAACGGACAACTAACGCACCAACAAGAATACGATGATTTACTCAATATTGATGATGTTATTGGAAAAAGAATTGTGCAGACGCGACTTAGAAATAACATCACTATTCGGGAAGAAAATTCGATAGCTGCATTGGAAGTTATGAGTAGGTTTGCCATAAATCCTAAGTGGTTGATTTATCTACCTCCTACTATGTCGCCTTGCGCGACGAGCGAATTACCAGACTTTCTCGAACATCCCCAACAGGCAATTAATTATTATAAAAAAAGAGGTGTTGAGCGAATTATATGCGAAGAAAAACACATGGGGTCGCGTGCCGTTTTGGTGATTTGTAAAGATGAGGCAACGGCTTTAAAACGCTTTGGTATAAGCAACGAGGGCTTTGGAGTTTGTTATACGCGCACGGGCAGAAATTTCTTTAATAATACCGAAATGGAGCAACAATTTATGGATAGAGTCGTCAAAGCGTTGACTCGTTCAGGATTTTGGGAACAACATCAAACTGATTGGGTCTGTTTGGATACCGAGTTGATGCCCTGGTCGGCAAAAGCGCAATCACTCCTCAAAGACCAGTACGCAGCGGTTGCAACTGCCGCTCGACATTCGCTTTCAGAAGTCGAGCAAGTGCTGCAACAAGCTATTGACAGAGGCATCATTGATGCACAATCTTCACTGGATAAATTCAGCTACAAAAAAGCTGCAATTTCAAAGTACGCAGATGCGTATCGCCGATACTGTTGGGAAGTAAAAACAGTGGAAGATTACAAACTCGCGCCCTTTCATATTTTGGCGACAGAAGGTGCAGTTCACACAGATAAAAGCCATGAATGGCATATTGAAAATATCAAAACTATCTGTGAAGCGGATGATAAAATATTTCAACTTACGCCCTACAAAATTGTCAACACGGGAGATGAAAATAGTATAAAAACTGCTACAGATTGGTGGCTTGAACTCACAGCAAAAGGTGGTGAAGGCATGGTCGTCAAACCTTATGATTTCATAGCTCATGATAGCGAAGGATTGCTACAACCTGCCGTAAAATGTAGAGGTAGCGAATACCTACGCATCATCTACGGACCGGAATATGATATGCCCGAAAACCTAAAAAGGTTGAAAAAAAGAGGGCTTTCTAAGAAACGCTCTTTAGCTTTGAGAGAATTTGCACTTGGTATCGAAGGCTTGGAACGCTTTGTCAAAAAAGAACCATTAAGACGAATACATGAAAGCATATTTGGTGTCTTGGCTTTGGAAAGCGAAGAGGTTGACCCGAGGCTTTAAAATGAACATTGAAATATGAAGCATAAAAATATACGGAATTAGCCATTTATTGGGCTGGAACAGATTTATTATTTAATTTTATCTTTGTACTTTTTTGATAATGAAACCTATAAGGTTTTTGCAAATCTTATAGGTTTGAATTTACCCAGTAAATGGCCAATTCCGAAAAATAATTAATAAAATAACATGGTTCGTCCGCTCCGTCCACTATTAAGCGAGGCGTCCGTCCACCGTCCACCAATAGAGAAATGGGATTTTTAAAAGAAACATATTACTACTTTACGAGCCGCGTTTTTTGGGTAAATGCTCTGTTGGCTTTTGGCTTATTGGCTTTGATACTATTTTTTGTATTTAGGTTTATGAGCAGCTATACCAAGCATGGTGAATCTATCACTTTGCCCGATTTGCGTGGGATATTGCTGGAAGATGCACAGGAGCAAATGAACGAAACCAAGCTCGAATTATTTATCTTGGATTCGCTCTATTTCCCTGAAAAAGAACCCTTTGCGATACTCGAACAAGACCCGCGACCCAACTCAAAGGTAAAAGAAAATCGTAAGGTGTATGTGACCGTAAATGCAAGTATACCGCCGCCGATAGCAGTACCGGATATTTGGGGAAAGGATAAAGATTTTGCCAAACGCCTTTTGCGTGCGCGAGGTTTGACCGCCAATAAAAACATCGAATATATGCCCGACCCTGCCGTAAATACCGTTTTGCAAGTAAAATATAAAGGCGAACAACTCCAACGCCCTCAAAAAAATCAATTGACGAAGGTTCCCAAAGGCTCGGAGCTCACGCTCGTTGTGGCAAAAGGCAGCAGTTCGTCGATGACTGTTCCCAAATTTACCTGCCGCACGGTCGATGAAGCTCGCTACCAACTCCAAACCTATAACCTCCAACTCGGCACAATCATTCCCGATGAAACGGTGACGGACGAGGCTGCAGCGTATATTTATCGCCAAGTACCCGATTATAGTCGCGGCGACATAATAAGGATGGGAGAGGCGGTAGATGTGTGGGTCACAAAATCCAAGCCCGGTGAATGTGTAAATGAATGGTAGAAGGTGAATTGTTTCGCTTTGCTGATTGTTTTATTGTTTTATTGTTGACGTATTTTCGCTACGCGAAAATACAGCAATACAGCAATATAGCAATCAGCGAAGCGAAACAATCAAGCAATTTAACAATCAATCAATACAACAATCCCCCCGCCTATTTCGTATTAAACACGTTCAAAATTAAGTTTGATTGCGTTTATAAAAGTAACAATCAAACCATTCGACAATTAAAGAATTAAATTACATGCGAATTATACTGACAATTAGTCTATTATTGACCTCAATGGCTTTGGTATTGGCTCAACCTGTAGCTTTGCCTTTGACCACAAATTTCGTCTTACAGGAATATGCAAAAGCGCATCCTGAAGAAGCAGAAGCAAAACTCAAATCTGCCCCGGCAGCGTTGACTCTGCCTTTTATGGACGATTTTTCTTATGATGGACCTTACCCGATGGCTTCGCTTTGGATGGATAACGACGTTTTTGTCAATGGCACATTGGCTATGAATCCGCCGTCAATTGGTGTGGCGACTTTGGATGGTTTGGATGCCGCAGGACTGCCTTATGCCGATAGTGAAGGTTGGTCAGACACACTGACCTCGCAAGTCATTGATTTGACCGGACTTACAGTGAGTGACAATATCGTTTTGAGTTTTTTCGCGCAACCGCAGGGGCTTGGCGATGCACCGGAATCAATAGATAGATTGATATTAGAATTTAAGGATAATATAGGAGATTGGCAACAAGTACAAACCATTTCGGGCGATTTTGTCGGCGATTTTCAGTATAGTACCCATCTTATCGGTTCACTTTATATAGGGCCTGAATTTCAGTTTCGCTTCCGTAACTTTAGTGCGCGTACCGGATTTGTGGATTTGTGGCATATTGATTATGTGAAATTGGATGAAGGTAGATTGGAAAATGACCAGACCTTTGATGATGTGTGCTTTACGACCAAACCACAGTCGGTTTTAGAGGAATTTACAGCGATGCCCTGGCGACATTTTCTGGAAGATATTCTGGGAGAAACCAATTTTAATATCGCCTACGACCTCAAAAATCATAGTGCAAATAATATCAATGTAACTGGACCTGTTTTTAGGGTAGATGAAACGACGAATGACGAAAACATTTTGCAATGGATGCAAAATAATACAAATATAGGCGCAGGCGAAACCGTCAATGTTTTAGATAACACCACTTTGACCACAGATGACTTTATTTTCGGAAATGTACCTGCAGCAATTACACAAGCGAGGATTACAAGTCAATACCATATAAATGCCGCAGGGCAAGAAAACATCACAAATCAACGCAATTTTAATTTAACAAATGACACGATAGCTACCGAAACAATTTTTGCGAATTATTTTTCTTATGATGATGGTACGGCTGAATATAATGTTGGTTTGGATGGTGAAGGTTCGCAGGCAGCAGTGCGTTTTCGTCCGAATATAGATGATGAACTTCGCGCTATTGAGATTCATATTCCGTATGCGGCAGATGATGTGAGTGCAGGACAAACATTTGCCCTGAAAGTGTGGGAAAGCGACCCCAATTTTGGCGAACCTTCGTCAACTGACGTGATTTACAGTAAAGAATTTACACCACAATATGGCAGCGGTATTGGAGGTTTTCATTCTTACGAAATAGACCCACCAATACAACTCTCTGGCGCACAAGATTACTTTATCGGTTGGGAACAAATCACGATTGCAGATTACGGCATTCCGATAGGTATGGACAAAAATAATCCACAGGCTTCGGAGAATAATTATTATAATCTCGGCTTAGGCTGGCAGCCTTTTCCAGACAATTTGAAAGGCGCACTGATGATACGTGCGGTCGTTTCCGGCGACCCGTTTTACACTGCCAATCAAGTCGTACTTAATGCTGCCGAAATCGCCGAAATATTCCCGAATCCGACGAGTAATAATTTGTTTATTCATTTAAAATCAAATAATTACGAAGACTATATTGTTCAAATATATAACAGCAATGGACAAGTATTATATCAAAGCGAACTCACCAATTCGATTGCGGTAAACACGCTACCAAGCGGCGTTTATTTCGTTCAAATTAAAGAAAAAAACACAGCAAACGTTTATTACGAAAAATTTATTAAAAAATAGTCTATCGTCCATGGTCGATAGGCAGCCACGAGGTTTCTTTTTTCGCACAGCGAAAAAATATATGGATTATCAACTATGGACTATGGACTATCGACCATGGACTAATTATGGATATTACAGTAGAAGAACTCAAACGAAAACTTGATGCAGGCGAAGAATTTATCTTCATAGATGTACGCGAAGTGCATGAGTATCAAGAGTCTAACCTCAATGCAAAATTAATTCCTTTAGGGGTGTTACCCTTCCGTCTTCATGAATTTGAGGCAAATAAAAACGACGAAATAGTCGTACATTGTCGCTCCGGTGCGCGTAGCGGACAGGCGAAAGAGATGATGAAAAAGGAAGGTTTTACTAATGTCCGCAACCTATTGGGCGGCATATTGGACTGGCAAGCAAAGATTAAATAAGAGTAAGGGAAGACGAAAAAAATAATCTACCCGTCTGAATTGTTATTTTTTTTATATGTTTCACTTAGTGAAAGAAAATAAATAACTTGCCCCATTATGATTGTTCTTTTCCCTTCTAAAGAACACAAAAAATAGTTCCGTAGCTATGGCTATGCAACGATTTTTTGAATTCTTTAGAAGAAAAAATTACGGCGCATTATGGAACAATTTATTTAATTTCTTTCACTTAGCCAAACATATAAAAAAAATAACTTCTTCATTTGGGGTAGATTATTTTCTTCCTCTTCCCTAAGTTCAAGTGTCAAGCGTAAGTTCAAGTTTCGGAATTTGCTCCGCAAATTCAAACGTAAATATCGTAAGATTTGGCTTCGCCAAATCGCGTGACTTGAACTTGCGTTTGACACTTGAACTTGAAAAAAAAAGCCCCGCTTTTTCAAGCGGGGCTTTGAACTATATCAAACTCACTATGAAATTGTTTTGCATTTACTTTTAAACGCAGTCTAATGTTTGATAAAAATATTTTGATAACAGCCTTTGGTTGACTGTAAATTTCTTAGTAAGGGAAGACTAAAAAAATAATCTACCCGTCTGAATTGTTCTTTTTCTTATATGTTTCACTTAGTGAAAGAAAATAAATAACTTGCCCCATTATGCTTGTTCTTTTCCCTTCTAAAGAACACAAAAAATAGTTCCGTAGCTATGGCTATGCAACGATTTTTTGAATTCTTTAGAAGAAAAAATTACGGCGCATTTTGGAACAATTTATTTAATTTCTTTCACTAAATCTTCCTTACGTAGCTC
>Ga0209295_1000462_pt1 | contig 20172 bp, 18 predicted proteins | sample Porto_5metaG_FD_187428 | JGI IMG/M metagenome (GOLD analysis project Ga0209295, IMG submission 187428) | Marine algal microbial communities from Porto, Portugal - Porto_5 metaG (SPAdes) (version 2) | ecosystem: Host-associated > Algae > Red algae > Unclassified | place: Portugal: Porto... | reverse complement strand
TCCTTTAAATGGTCAGACAATCTTTATAAAATCACAGATTTTGAACCCGACGAAACTATAAGTTTTGAAATATTATATTCTCGCATACACCCAGATGATCAGCAACAAGTTAACAAAGCGCTAAAGTTGGTTCAAGAAAGTGGTACGAAGCAAACTTTCAATCATCGTCTTATAACAAAAAACGGTAGCGTTAGAACATTAGAAATTTCCGCAGATATTTTATCGAATAATATAAGCGATAATAAAGTATTGATTGGAACTGCAAGAGATATTACCAATAGTGTAAAAATAGAACACGAGTTAAATGAAAAAGACCATCTGCTTAACTTTTCAGAACAACTTACCAACATGGGTTATTGGCGCTACATTCCAGACAAAAATGAAGTTTTTTGGTCAGATAATCTATTTCATATTTTTGGTCAACCTAAAATAGACAAATTAACCTTTGATAATTACTTCGATAAAATACATCAAGACGATAAGGACTTTGTTGCAAAAAAAGTCGCCAAGGCCATAGAGGACAAAAAGTTCTACGATTACACCCATAGAATTGTTCTTGGAGAGAATTTGACAAAAGTAATACATATCATTGGCAAGGTTATAATTAACGAATTGGATGGTCAACAAGAATTATTGGGCACATGTTTAGATATTACCCAAAGCCATACCAAAGATTTAGAACTATCTAAAAAGAATTACCGCTTAAATGTTGCTGAAAAAATGGCAATGATCGGTTATTGGCAGTGGAACACACCCACCAACGAGGTTTTTTGGTCAGATAACCTACATTTTATTTACGGCCATGACAAAGATGCGCCTTTAAGCTTTCAAACCTATATAAATTATATACATGAAGAAGATCGTGAGCGTATGGTAAATGCATTGACCAAGGCTATGCACAGCGATGATTTTCCGAGTTCAGTATATAGAATTCAATTAGAAGACGGCACAATTAAAACTATTAAGTCTCTTGGTAAAATCATAAGAAACGACCAAGGGGAAGTAACAGAAATGACAGGTGTTTGTCAAGATATTACACAGACCAAAATAAAAGAACTAGCATTATTACGAAAAAACCAACAGTTTAATTTTGCTGAAAAAATAGCCAATATTGGTTCTTGGCAGTGGAACCCGCATACCAACAAAGCAAATTGGTCAGACAATCATTATAGATTATACGGTATTGAAATAGGAAAACCAATAGATTTAGATATCATTTACAACAAAGTACATCCAGACGATTTAGATTTCTTAAAAAAATTAGAACAAGAAATCTTAAGCAACAAAAAATTTACCAAAACAAGGTTTCGAATTCAACTTCAAAACGGAGATATTAAAACCTTAGAGGTAATTGGAGAAGTAATAATAGACAAAGAAGGAAGTATTGTTTTATTAAAAGGAACCTCTCAAGATATTACGTATCGCGTAAGAGCAGAACAACAAATTCAAGAAAAAAATCATCTGCTTTCAGTATCAGAAGAAATGGCCATGATGGGTTCTTGGAAATGGAACCCTGTAACAAATGTTTCAACTTGGTCAGATAATCTTTATAAGATTTACGATGTAGAAACCAATACACCTATAACCAATGAGTTGTTTTTATCAAAAGTTCACCCTAACGACAAGCAGAAGTTATATACTTACATGACAACCATTCTTAGTTCGAAAAAAAGAAACCTTACTTTATCTTATCGTATTGTAAAGAGAGATGGAACCATAAGATCGTTAGAATTGATAGGTGAACTAATAAAAGATCGTAATGGTCATATCTTAGAATTAAGAGGTATAACACAAGATATTACAGATAAAATCAAGGCAGAAGAAAAAATTAAGGAAAAAAACCAGTTGCTTTCCTTTGCCGAAGAAATAGCCTTATTAGGTTCTTGGAAATGGCAACCGCAGAACAAGACGTTACATTGGTCAAAAAATCTTTATCGAATTTATGGTTTGGATTACAACAAAGAAATATCCATAGATTTAGCAAATACCCGTGTGCATCCAGAAGACGTAGAAGTAACAAGAGACATGGTAAAAGACTCTCTTAAAAACTTGGTTTATAAACCAATCGCTTTTCGCATAGTTCTTGATAATGGTGAAATAAAATATTTAGAGAGTATTGGTAATGTTACCGAAGTCGTCAATGGAAAAGTAACTGAAATAATTGGCACTACACAAGATATTACCAATCGTATTATCAAGGAAAACGAGCTTGTAGAAAAAAATCAACTTCTAAATTTCGCCGAAGAATTATCTAGTATAGGCCATTGGAAATGGGATATAAGAATAGACAAAATGGAAAAATCTGAAAATTTATTGAAAATTTTAGATTTAGACCAAAGTACAAAACTAGATTTAGACACTTATTTGAGAAGGGTACACCCTGCAGATCGTGAAAAAGTAGTAGATATCATCCAAAAAATCATTGAAACCAAAAAGTTCAATACTTTTCATCATAGAATTATAAAAAATGACAATGCCATTATAACCATTAAAATTGTTGGCGAGGTTATTTTAGATACAGAACAAAATGTTATTGAACTTATTGGATCAAGTCAAGACATAACAGAACAAATAGAAGCACAGCAAAAGATATTGGACACCAATAGAAGCTTAGAAAAATCTACCATAACCCTTACATCAAAAAACAAGCAACTTGCTGACTTTAATCATATAACATCGCATAACCTAAGGTCTCCGGTCAGTAATTTAAATGCTCTGTTAAATCTTTACAAAAAGACCGATAGCAAAAAGAAGAAACTAGAGATTTTTGACAAGTTCGAAATTGTAGTAGACCACTTATCGGAAACTTTAAATGCATTAATTGAAACAATCACCATAAAGCATAACGCCTCAGCTATTACAGAAGAACTTTGTTTTGAACATGTATTACTTAAAACCAAAAATGTCTTAGCTGCAGAGTTAATTGAAACAAATGCAAAAATTCATTGTAATTTCTCAAATGCAAAAATCGTAAAATGTAATCCTATTTATTTAGAGAGTATTTTTCTAAATTTAGTGAGTAATTCTCTAAAATATAAATCTCCCGATAGAGTGCCTGAAATTTTTATAACCTCACAAAAGGTAAATAGAAGAATACTTTTAGAGTTCAAGGATAACGGATTAGGAATAGATATGAAAATGCACGGAAATAAAATATTTGGACTTAACAAGGTTTTTCATAAACATCCGGACGCTAGGGGAATTGGACTATTTTTGACCAAAGCACAGATTTCGTCTATGGGTGGTTCTATCTCTGTAGAAAGTGAAGTCAATAAAGGAACCACATTTTATATCACTTTAAACTAAACTAAAATGAATAATATTCAAGTTTGCGTAATTGATGATGACGAGGTTTTTCAATATACCATATTTCACACCTTAGAAACGCATAAATCTGTAGATAAGATCATGCCGTTTACAGATGGTGCAGAAGCAATGCACTACTTCAATGAACACATAGATGACCTTAGCAAATTACCCGACATCATTTTTTTGGATATTAATATGCCGGTAATGGATGGTTATACATTTATGAATCAATACATTAAATTGATAGCGAAGATTCCTAAAAAAATCAAGATCTACATATTATCATCTTCTGTAGATTTAGCAGATTTTGAAAAGACCAAAAAGATTAAAGAAGTATCAAACTACATTGTTAAACCGATAAAAGACAATCAACTGACTAAAATTTTAGCAGAATTATAACTTATTTAATTTTAGAAAATGCATCATAACCACCTTCTAAATTGACCACATTTTCAAAACCGAGTTCCGCCAACCTTTGTTGAGATTTTAAACTTCTACCACCCTTCTTACAATACAGATAGATTTTTTTGGTTTTATCCATCTGCATAATTTTTTGGTTAAATTCTTCTGAAAACCAGTCTACGTTAACGGCGCCATCTATACAACCTTCATTAAATTCTTCAGAAGTTCTTACATCCAACAAAATTTCTAAAGATGGGTTAAAGTCATTAAAATCAGTTATGGGCATAGACTCCATTTGCCCAAAGGCAAACTGAGTACATATTAGAAAAATAAAAGACAGTAAAATCTTCATGGCGCTGTGTTTATAGCCAAAAATAAACATAATAACCAAAATTCAGTTACTTTTGAAGTGCAGAAGAAAAAATGGAAACAAACAATCTAAATCCAGACAAGTGGGTAGATCTCTATGCAGATTACCTCTTCAATTATGCCGTTACAAGAGTAAGTGATGCTGAAATTGCTAAAGATCTTGTTCAAGACACCTTTATTGCAGGTTTAAAATCTGCTAAAAATTTTAAAGGTGATGCAGCAGAACGCACATGGCTAATAGCTATTCTAAAGCGCAAGGTCATAGACCACTATCGTAAAATTAATTCTAAAAAAGGAAAAGCTGAAGTTCGCATGAGCTACAGTTCACAAACCGATGCAGAGGGCGATTGGATAGAAGAGCGCATTGCAGACCCTAATAGCAATTTTGAAAACGATGCAATTGAAAATGAAGAATTAGGACTTGCCATTCAAAACTGTATTTCAAAACTACCGAAAAAACAAGCGCAAGTTTTTACTATGAAAACTATTGAAGGAATGGAAACTGAAGATATTTGTAATGCTTTAGGAATTAATGCGTCTAACCTGTGGGTAATGATACATAGAGCCAGAACAGGCTTAATGGGTTGTTTAAATCAAAATTGGTTTTAGTTATGATGATTTCGTGTGAAAAAGCAGCAAACATATGCGATAAAGCTCAATACAAAGAAGCTTCGGGATGGGATAGAATTAAATTAAAATTCCACTTACTTATTTGTAAAACATGTGCAAAACACAGTAAAGACAATACAAAATTAACTTCGCTTTGCAATCAGGCTAATTTGTCCGTTTTGACAGATGATGAAAAAAAGAAGATGAAAGAAAGCTTTTCAAAGGTTAAATAATATACTTTTTCCAAATAATAAAGAGCAACCACCAGAATAATGGAATTGCCTCTACCCAAAAAGACGAAAAATATTTCTTTTGCTCTAATTCAGTTTTATATACCACGAATATCAATGTCAAAAACAATATTGTTTTAACAACGATAGGGGCAACTTTTAAATCTGTTTTTAAAAAAGTAATTAAAAAGAAAAGAATTGTCCATACAAAGCCGATCATTTTAGTTGTTTTCACCCCTAAACGCTGCGGTAAGGTCTTTAATGCAGCACTATCGTACTTTAAATCCCTTATTTCAAATGGCACTAAAAGTATCAATACAAAAAGAAAACGTTGTGCCGTCTCAATTTTAACGTTCCAAGAAATTTCATCTAAAACCGAAACGGCCGGTAATATTACTGTAGCCCCGGCCCAAACAGCTGCAACAATTAGAATTTTCAGTCCGCTTAAACTTCTAAAGTTTTTGTTTTTAGGCAAAACCGGTAAGGCATAAAGCCCAGTAATAACCGCTAAAATAAATAACCATAAAAATACGTTTGCCGGTAAGAAAAACAATTGATATACCGCAACAAGCAAACACCCTAGACTAAAAAACTGAATATTTTTTTGATAGGTATTCGCTACAAGAATGTATTTCTCTGCCTCTACACCAAATTTGACAAAATTATAACAGCTTATCGACCCAAAAAAAATGAAAAAATAAAGGGCATTTGGTACAATAATGTTTAAGGTAAGTGCAGTAACATGAACCAAGCTGAATATTGCCAAAGCGACATGTATACTGGCATCAAGATAAAAATCAAAAATCTTTTTGATCAGGGTCATTAAACAAAAGTAGTTAAAGTGTTTATAACCTTATGTTTTGGTTAAAAACTTTCAAGATATGCGCATCTTTAAACACTAATTAAAACACATAAAAGTGGTAATTTTACACTTTATATAACAAAAGTATCTATGAAGACTGACGTGTTTGCTTTGCGCCATATCGGCATTAGGGAAGAAGATTTAACTACCATGTTCAACATGGTTGGTGTTGAAAATCTTGAACAACTTATTTTCGAGACCATACCAGATCATATTCGCTTAAAAGAACCCTTAAAATTAGACCCCCCGATGAGTGAGCATAAATTTCTTGCGCACGCAGAGGCTCTATCTAAAAAAAATAAGGTTTTTAGAACCTATATCGGTCTAGGTTATCATGAAAGTTTAACACCGTCGGTAATCAAAAGAAATATTTTAGAAAATCCGGGTTGGTATACCGCTTACACGCCATACCAAGCTGAAATAGCCCAAGGCAGATTAGAGGCGCTTTTAAATTTCCAGACCATAGTTTCAGATTTAACGGGTATGAAGCTGGCCAATGCGTCATTACTTGATGAAAGTACGGCCGCAGCAGAAGCTATGACCATGCTTTTTGATGTTAGAAGCCGTGAGCAAAAAAAGAATGCCATCGTAAAATTCTTTGTTTCAGAAGAAATATTACCACAAACATTATCACTATTAAAAACACGTGCTATTCCATTAGGTATCGAATTGGTCATAGGCAATCATGAAGAGTTCGACTTTAGTACAGAATTTTATGGTGCTTTATTACAATACCCTGGAAAACACGGGCAAGTTTATGATTATGCAGGTTTCGTAGCCAAGGCAAAAGATAGTGATATTAAAGTAGCTGTAGCTGCCGATATTATGAGTTTGGTACTCTTGACGCCTCCTGGAGATTTTGGTGTAGACGTAGTTGTAGGCACCACCCAGCGATTTGGAATTCCGCTTGGTTATGGTGGACCACACGCGGCATTCTTTGCTACTAAAGAAGAGTTTAAAAGAAATATACCCGGTAGAATAATAGGAGTCACCAAAGACACAGATGGCAAGCCTGCTCTAAGAATGGCTTTACAAACAAGGGAGCAACATATAAAAAGGGATAAAGCAACGTCTAATATTTGTACAGCACAGGTATTACTTGCGGTAATGGCAGGCATGTACGGTGTTTACCATGGCCCCAAAGGACTAAAATACATAGCATCGAAAATTCATGCTACGGCTGTTACCTTGACCGATGCTCTTGAAAATCTAGGTATCTATCAAATTAATTCTGCATATTTCGATACCATAACGGTAAAAGCAGATGCCAAAAAGGTGAGACCAATAGCCGAAGCCAATGAAGTAAACTTTTACTATGTAGACAATGACACCATTTCAATTGCGGTCAATGAAGCTACTTCTCTAGACGACCTTAATCAAATTGTAACAATATTTGCCGAAGCACTTGGCAAAGCCTCTTCAGAGATTACAAGTCTACTAAGCGCCACTTCCATACCTAATAATGTACAGCGAACAAGTACTTTTATGGAAAATAAAGTATTTAATTCTTATCATTCAGAAACAGAATTAATGCGTTATATCAAAAAATTGGAACGCAAAGATCTTGCCCTAAATCATAGCATGATTTCTTTAGGAAGCTGCACCATGAAATTAAACGCAGCTAGTGAAATGCTGCCTTTAAGCTCATCTAACTGGGGCAATATTCATCCATTTGTACCGGTTGACCAAGCAGAAGGATACCAAACCATATTAAGAGAGCTTGCAAAAGACCTATCGATCATTACAGGTTTTGCAGATACATCATTACAACCAAACTCTGGCGCACAAGGCGAATATGCTGGACTTATGGTTATTAGAGCTTATCACGAATCTAGAGGAGAATCTGAAAGAAATATTTGTTTGATCCCTTCATCTGCACATGGCACCAATCCGGCATCTGCAGTAATGGCAGGTATGAAAGTGGTGGTAACAAAGACTGATGAAAAAGGAAACATAGATGTTGCCGATCTTGAAGAAAAGGTAAAACTACATTCAGACAAATTAGCTGCGTTAATGGTAACCTACCCATCTACACATGGTGTATTCGAATCTTCCATTAAGCAAATAACAAAATTAATACATGATCATGGCGGTCAGGTTTATATGGATGGTGCAAATATGAATGCACAAGTAGGCTTAACTAACCCTGCAACCATCGGTGCAGATGTTTGTCACTTGAATCTTCATAAAACTTTTGCCATACCACATGGCGGTGGTGGCCCCGGTGTTGGTCCGATATGTGTTGCTCCGCAATTAGTGCCATTTTTACCGAGTAATCCAGTTATTGCAACTGGCGGAGAAAAAGCTATTACCGCTATTTCAGCAGCACCTTGGGGAAGCTCATTGGTTTGCCTAATTTCTTACGGATATATAAAAATGTTAGGCGAATACGGCTTAACTCACTCTACGAAAATCGCAATTTTGAACGCCAACTATATTAAGCATAAACTTGACGGCAAGTTCGATGTTCTTTATACAGGTGAAAAAGGAAGAGCCGCCCATGAAATGATTTTAGACTGTAGACCATTTAAGAAAAATGGCATTGAAGTTACTGATATTGCAAAACGACTGATGGATTACGGTTTTCATGCACCAACGGTATCTTTTCCCGTAGCAGGTACGGTAATGATCGAGCCTACAGAAAGTGAAAATTTAGCTGAACTAGACCGCTTTTGCGATGCTATGATCTCAATCAGAGAAGAAATAGACGAATCTAGTGCAGATGAACCTAACAATGTTTTAAAGAACGCTCCACACACTTTAGAAATGGCCACTATAGATGATTGGCAGTTTCCTTATTCAAGACAAAAAGCAACTTTTCCATTGCCGTACATTGCCGATAATAAATTTTGGCCTTCTGTACGCAGAGTTGACGATGCATATGGAGACCGTAATTTAATTTGTACTTGCGCGCCTATTGAAGCGTATATGGAGACTGAATAATAGATGCAAACCCATACTACAAAGCCTTTTCACCATTATGAAAGGGCTTTTTTTATACTCCGTAATTAAAATAAAATTGCTTGAACATCGTAAAATTTATTATGCATGCATAGAAAATGTTTTCATTTTGATTAAATTTCGGTTACAAATCAAAATTTAAAAATGAGCATATCAATTACGGGAACGGGAAGTTATATTCCTGATTTGAAAATTTCTAACTCAGATTTTAATAACCATAGTTTTCTAAATTTAGACGGTAGTTCTTTTAAACACGACAACGAGGTTATTATTGAGAAGTTCAAAGCCATAACCGGTATTGAAGAAAGGCGATATGCTCCCAAAAAATACACTACTTCCAACCTAGCTTTTTTCGCCGCGGAAAAGGCTATCAAAAATGCCAAAGTAGACAAAGAAACGATAGACTATATTATTGTTGCCCATAATTTCGGGGACCTTAAAGACGGGTATATACAAGGTGACACCCTACCAAGTTTAGCTACTAGGGTAAAACATCAATTACAGATTAAAAATCCTAAATGTGTTGCCTATGACTTGATTTTTGGTTGTCCGGGTTGGCTAGAGGGCATGATACAAGCTAATGCATTTATCAAAAGTGGCATTGCAAAAAAGTGCTTGGTCATAGGCGCTGAGACATTATCAAGAATAGTAGATGACAATGATAGAGATTCCATGATTTATTCCGATGGTGCAGGTGCTGCAATTGTAGAAGAGTCTTCTGATGGTGGCGAAATAATAGCTCACGAATCGGCAACATTTGCCAACGATGAAGCCAACTATCTATTTTTTGGAGAATCTTATAATAAAGAAGATGAAAAGAAAGCCTATTATATAAAAATGTTCGGTAGAAAAATTTATGAATTTGCCGTTACCAATGTGCCACCTGCCATGGCTTCTTGCTTAGATAACAGCGGTATTACGATTGATGAAGTGAAAAAGATATTCATTCACCAGGCAAACGAAAAAATGGACGAGGCCATAGTAAAACGCTTTTACAAAATATACGGTAAAGAAATGCCAGAAGGCATTATGCCCATGAGCATATCAAAACTAGGGAACAGTTCTGTTGCCACTATACCCACCCTATTTGACCTAGTAAAAGAAGGTAAATTAGAAAATCAAGAAATTAAAAAGGGAGATGTTGTTATCTTTGCTAGTGTTGGCGCCGGAATGAACGTCAATGCAATGGTATACAGAATCTAAACATGTACGAGAACACTTTTCCTAACAAACGCTATAAGCATACATTACAATTTTTACGTAAACATATAAACACCAGTGAACCTATACTAGATCTAGGGGTAGAAAATCCGTTTACTAAAATAATGCAACAAGACGGTTACCAAGTAAGCAATACTAGCGGAGAGGATCTAGATATTGACTTTAGTGCCGTAACCAATACAGATGCCGAGGTAATGACCGCATTTGAAATATTTGAACACTTGTTAGCACCGTTACACCTCTTATCCAATTCTAAATCTAAAAAGCTTGTAGCAAGTATACCATTAAAACTTTGGTTTTCACCCGCGTATAGAAGTAAAACGGATAAATGGGACAGACATTATCATGAGTTTGAAGATTGGCAGTTCGACTGGTTATTGGAAAAAGCCGGATGGGAAATTCAAGATTCAATGAAATGGACCAATCCTGTAAAAAAGCTAGGCTTTAGACCTTTTCTAAGGTTATTTACACCTAGGTACTATATTGTTTACGCTACCAGAAAATAAGAGACTATAACAAATATGGATTACTACATAGTTATTCCTATACACAACGAAGAGGCTTTTTTAAAAAGCACGTTAGACTCTATTTTACAACAGACGTTTTTACCCAAAAAAGTCATTTTGGTTAATGATAACTCTACCGACACCACCGAATTCATAATAGACAAATATTGCTCAAAAAACAACTTGTTTACAAAACTTAATTCTACTTCTTCTACACAACACATGCCTGGCAGCAAAGTAATAAACGCTTTCAACAAGGGACTTAGTTTATTAGATGACAATTATGATTTCATTGTAAAATTAGATGGCGATGTAATTTTACCCTCTAACTACTTTGAGCTAATAAGCGCACATTTCAAATTAAATAAAAGATTGGGTATTGCCGGCGGATTCATTTACGAAGAAAATAAAAATGGAGAATGGATTTTGAATCACCCTATGGATAAAGATCATGTTAGAGGCGCAATCAAAGCCTATTCTAAAGCTTGTTTTAAGGCGATAGACGGATTAAAAAATGCAATGGGATGGGATACAGTAGACGAGCTCTTAGCAAGGTTTCATGGGTTTTCTATACTTACCGATGCCCAATTAAAAGTAAAACACTTAAGGCCCACTGGAAAAGCGTATAACGCCAAAGCAAAAAGATTACAAGGTAAGGCAATGTATACCATGCGCTATGGATTCATAATCACCTGTATCGCCTCTTTAAAAATGGCCTTGAAAAATAAATCGGTAAAGTCATTCTACAACAACATGCTCGGATACCTGCAAGCAAAGCAAAATAGTACGCCATATTTGGTTAGCGAAAAGGAAGGAGAATTTATTCAAAAACTAAGATGGACGAATATAAAGAGAAAAATCAAAGCATAAAAAAAGCCATCTAAACAGATGGCTTTTTCAAATTTCATGAGTTTCTAATTAGAAACCTAATTGTTTTTTAACATCAGCTAAAAGGTCTTTACCTTTTGCAACGATCAGACCACCACCTGCTTGCGCATCAATAACATAATCAAAGCCCTGTGCAGCTGCAACTTGTTCGATAGCCGCTTTTGCTTTTTCAGAAATAGGGGCAAATAACTCTGCTTGTTTCTTTTGAAATTCTTGTTGAGCCCTTTGTTGAGCTTCACCAATATTCTTTTCGTAACCTTGTAATTCTACCGCTCTTTTTTCGTTCTCTTCTTTAGATTTTGCAGCAGCTTCATTTTGGTATTGCGTGTATTTGTTACGCAATTCTGTCATTGAACCTTCAATATCCGCATTGTACGTTTCTTGCAATTTCTTAAGTTCTGCTTCTGCTGCTTTCATTTCTGGCATTGCAGATAATAATTGAGTAACATCTATATGAGCTACTTTACTTTGAGCATTTACAAAACTTGTCGTTGCTACGAACAACAATAAGGCTACCACAATTTGTTTTACTTGTTTCATGAGTGTAATTTTAATTCAATTTTGAGTGTTAATTTACGGTCGTTAAACCTATTTAAATAGTACCGTTATCATCTTTTTCGGTATCGCTATTTTCTTCTTTATTATTTCTTTCTTTTAACTTTTCTTGCCTTTTAGCTTCACGCTCCTCTAACAACTTCTTTCTTCTTTCTTCGTAAGCCTTCTTTCTTTCTTCACGCAATTTAAGTTGTTCTGCCTTGGCATCGGCAGCACTTTTCTGTCTTGTTTCAGCAGCTTGCGTTGCTTTATCCAAACGTTCTTGCAATGCCTCGCTCACCACTTCTTCCTCTTCTTCTTCAAAATCATCTAATCTACTACGATCATTTGATTTTTTAGCTGGTTTACTAATTTTTCTTGTTCTAGCAATGCCTCTCAGCACCAAATCACTAATATCGTGCCTTTTTTCGGAATACAACATTACAACATCCGCAGATTTATCAAAAATAAAATCATACTTTTTATTAGCGCCGATTTTTTGAACTTCATTGAACACTTGATCCTGTATTGGTTGTATCAACCTTCTTTTTTGCAAAACCAAATCTCCCTGTGGCCCAAAACGATCTTGTTGGTACTCGATCATCTCACGTTCCAGAATTTGAATTTCTTCATCACGCTCAGCTATAAGCTCTGGAGTCAACAGCACTTTCTCTGCCATTAAATCTTTCTTCATTTGTTCTACCACACTCTGCTTCTGCTCTACCTCGACTTTCCAACGCTGTACTTTAGTTTCTAACTGTTCTGTGGCTTCTCTATACTCGTCTACATTCTGTAATATGTACTCCATATCTACATAGGCCATTCTTACTCCTCTTTGGGCAAAACCCTGTATAGTCATAAAGATGACCGAAACTATTAATAGAACTCTTGTTTTTGTACTCATTGTTAATGTCGTTTAATCCTATAGAAAATATCGTGCCAAAATTACTAAATCTTTTAAAATTAAAGGATTAGCACTAAGCTCGAATATAATAATTCAATGAAAATTAAAACTGTTGACCAATAATGAAGTGTGTTTGCCATCCGCTTGCTCCTTGCCCAATCGATTGTGGTCTAAGATCTTCATCAAAACCATATCCAAAATCAATACCCAACAAACCAAACGCTGGCATAAAGATACGAAGCCCCACACCGGCCGATCGTTTTAATTCAAACGGATTAAACTCTTGAAAATTGTTGAAGGCATTACCACCTTCTAAAAATGCGAGTCCGTAAATAGAGGCAGACGGCTTCAACGTCAATGGATAACGTAACTCTAATGAAAATTTGTTATAGATTACAGCACCATCTGGAGTATTAGACCCTTCGGAATAAGGTGTAATAGACTGGTTTTCATAACCCCTAAGTTGAACAACATCCCTACCATCTAATGTAAAGTTACCTAAACCGTCACCACCAACATAAAAACGTTCAAAAGGTACATTACCTACGGCACTATTGTAACTGCCCAAAAACCCTAGTTCAGCGTTACTACGAAGCACTAACTTATCTACCAGCGTAGAATACCAATCACCTTTAAATTTAACTTTATAGTACTCAAGTAATCTAAAGCGATCTTGATCTAATTCTGACAATCTGTTTTGATCAGCCGTACTCAACTGACCACCCTGAGCGTTTTTCAAATCTTCCAGCTCTTCTGATTCATTTTTTAAGCTTCTAAAATCTTTATCACTAAATAACGACCAAGGCGGGGTAAATTTACCTGACAATTCAAATGTTGAACCCGAAGTAGGGAAAATTCTACTCGGCCCTTGAGAACTTCTAGAGATACCGAACGTATAGGCTAATGAATTTGCCTTACCATTTCCAAAATTAAACAGACCAATATTATAATTTCTAAAGTCATATAACTGATAACTAAGTGAATGAGATATTGTAAAGAAATCATCTGGCCATTGTACACGTTTTGCCAAACCTGCCGTAATACCTGTAATGGAAAATTGTCGATCTTTACTAACATTTATATCCCCGTTATTCTCAAAGGAGGCAGCAAACTGTTGCGTTCTTGACATACTTAAATTAAAACGTACCGGTTTTTTACCACCTAGCCACGGCTCTGCAAAATTTAGACTATACACCCTAAAAGTTTGACTTGCTTGTAAACGTAAAGCGAAAGTTTGCCCATCGCCCATTGGTACCGGCTTGTACTTTTCTCCATTAAATAAATTTTGGATAGAAAAGTTACTAAACGATAGCCCTAAGGTACCAATGAAACCACCGCCACCATAACCACCTTGCAATTCAATTTGGCTAGAGCCAGATTCAACAAGGTTCCAAGCTAAATCTACCGTACCCTCGTTAGGGTTGGCATTTAAAACATCTGGAGTAATTTGCTCCGCATCAAAAAAGCCAAGTTGACCTAATTCACGAATAGTTCTAATAATATCTGCCTTATTGTATTTTTGCCCAGGTCTTGTGCGTAATTCACGATAGATTACATGATCATTTGTCTTATCGTTACCAGAAACCGTAACGTGATCTAAAAATGTCTCTTTACCTTCTATAATTCTAATTTCAAAATCAATAGTATCGTTAGCGGCAGATATTTCTACAGGGTTGATGGTAGAAAAAAGATATCCATTATTTTGATATAAACTAGTTACATCACTTGGGTCTGGTTTAGAATTATCGGCAATTCTTTCACGTAATAATACACCATTATAAGTATCGCCTTTTTTGATACCTAAAACCCTATTCAATTGACGATCTGTATACACAGTATTACCTACAAAGTCGATATTACCGAAATAGTACTTATCCCCCTCTTCTACCTTTATCTTTAAATCAATGTTGTTTTCATCGACCTTAATAATAGAATCGGACAATACACGCGCATCACGATATCCATTTTCGGCAAATTTATCTACAAGTAGACCAAGATCTTCTTCATAGTCATCTTGAATATATTTTGATTTTTTCCAGAAACGACCTAACTTTTTCTTCTTGGTATTTTTTAAAGCTTTACGTAATTTCTTGTCAGACAACTGTTCATTACCTTCAAATATAATATCACGAATCTTTACTTTATCTCCCTTATTAACGTTTACTACCATCTTTTGGGTATTGGTATCGGTAGTATCTTTAGAAGTAGCAATAGTAACATCGGCATTTAAATAACCTTGTTTCCTATACTTATTAGTGATATAGTTTTTAGAGTTGGAAATTAAACTCTCGGTAATTTTTTTCCCTTTTTTAAGATCGGTATCCTTAATAAGCCCTTCGACTTTACCTTTTTTAACACCATAAAACGTAACATTAGTCAATGTTGGACGTTCAATTATGTTTAATTCCAAAAAGACGGTGTTCTCCTCTATATTCGTAATAAAGATGTCAATTTCACTAAAAAGCTCTAGACCCCATAATTTTTTTATGACTTCGCTAATTTGTTCTCCTGGCAATGTAATAGGCTGACCTACTCTTAACCCAGTATAAGTTTTCACCGTTTGCTCATTATAACTTTGCAGTCCGGTAACGTCTAAACCCCCTAAAATATAGCTTTTACCGTCCTCATAGGAAACATCCTGTGCGGCGGCAATAAAGGTGGTCAAAAATAAAAGGGTAGTTAAAAAGTGGTTCAATGATATGAACCTAGTCATATCTTTAAGTGAGTTGTTCGCTTGTTTTTCCAAATCTTCGTTCTCTGTTCTGGTAGTTTTTTATGGCCTCAACTAAGTGATGCTCTCTAAAATCAGGCCAATATACATCAATAAAATATAACTCTGCATATGCTATTTGCCATAATAAAAAATTGCTGATCCGATGTTCTCCACTAGTACGGATTAGCAAGTCTACGTCTGGCAAATCATGCGTGTAAAGATGGCTATTTATAATTTCTTGGTCAATGTTTTCAATTGAAATTATATTATTTTTAACTTTGGTACTTATCTCTTTTACCATAGATTGTAACTCTTCACGAGCACCATAGCTCAAAGCCAAAGTCAATGTCATGCCTGTGTTTTGCTTTGTTTGATCCATTACTTCGACCAACTCTTTATATGCTTTCGCAGGAAGCGCATCTATGTTACCTATAGTATTTAGGCGTACGTTATTTTTGTTAAAAGTTTTAAGTTCTTTCTTTAAAGAAGAGACTAATAAGCGCATAAGTGTCTGCACTTCTATCTTAGGTCTATTCCAATTTTCTGTAGAAAAAGTATATAATGTTAAGTATTTAACTTTCAGTTGAACACATTGCTCAACAACGATTCTAACGGTTTTTACACCGTGTTCGTGACCAAAAACTCTTAGTTTACCGCGTTCTTTTGCCCACCTACCATTACCGTCCATAATAATAGCAAGGTGCTTTGGAACATTCAGTTTATCAATATCGTTTATATCACTCATCTTAAAATTTACTCAAAACAATCCATACAAGGCTTTCTTCCAAAAGTGTAGGTTAAGGTTAGACCGGAAAACACATACCAGTCATCGCTAAAAATATTACCAAATTGGAACTCTTCAAAGTTAGAACCTTCAGGATTACTACCATCTAAGTTATCCGTAAAAGTATACCTAGCCCCTATTTCGCCCCCAAAAATAAGAAACTGATTGATACGATACTTAAAACCAACGGTCATTGGCACTGCAAAACTTCCTTCTTTTTGATTTATATCTTGCAGAACGCCTCCATTAAAATATTGATAATCATACCTAAAATAGGTAAGACCTGTATACAAATAGGGCGTAAACGCCGGACCAAGTTTATGTAAATTATATTCCACAAAATTAAATTCCAACCCCACAGAGCCCTCAAAAATTGAATTATCTATAACATAACCTCTCTGCTGCCTTGCCGTAGAACTAGATTTATTATCATCGGCAGTAAACTTACCGTAAGTTAAACTACCCCGCCATGCATATCTTTTACTAATGTTCCACTTAAACAAACCACCAAAGGCAATATTGGAAGGCAACAGATAATCTGTTCTACCAACATCACTAATTGTATTGGCACCACCGGCAAAAATACCCACCTCATAAGTCTGCGCTTGCAAACCTGACAGTGAAAAAAGCAATACTAACAACGTTATGTAACGCATAAAATAGATTTTACAATTATTGCGGATATCATATGTAAAACTGAGAATGCAATAATTTTAATGTTCTCAAAAGATAAACAGCGATTAAGGACAATTATTGTTTAAATGTTGGCTCAATTTCGCCTATCCTCGCCCCAAAGAAGCTTATTTCTTAAGGTCTTTAAAAAACTTTCTGAAGTATATTCTATCATTTTAATGGTATAAGGAGCCTTACTTATAGTTATCTCCTCTCCATTTTCTAATGATGCAATTCTAGAATCTAAAGAAACCAAGTGGTTTTCTTCTCTACCAGACACCTTCAAACGAATTACAGTATCATCAGAAATAACCAGTGGTCTCGCATTTAAGTTATGTGGAGCAATTGGGGTCAGCACCAATGATTTAGCAGTTGGCACAATTACAGGACCTCCACAACTTAAGGAATACCCGGTAGATCCAGTTGGGGTAGATATTATTAATCCGTCTGCCCAATATGATGTTAAGTATTCGTCATTTAAATATGTTTCTACCGTAATCATAGAAGTAGTTTCTTTTCTGCTTACGGTAATTTCATTCAATGCAAAATTTAAATCTCCAAACTCGGCATCCAATTTCTCGGTATTCAACTGCACCAAACTACGCTCCACAACATTATATGCACCTTGCTTGAATTCTTGGACTACCTTTCTAACATCTTCTTTTTTAAAGGTTGAAAGAAATCCTAACCTACCGGTATTAACACCCACAATAGGAATACCAAGGTCTTTCACAAAAGTTGTTGCTCTTAATATGGTACCATCGCCACCAAAACTAACAAACATATCGAAAGAAGCATTTAACCCTTCTTCCATTGTAAAAACAGAAAAGGTTTGACTATTACCTTTAGCTTGATACAATTCGTAAAAATCTTTTTCAATATAAACTTCTGCAGATACCGTTTGCAACTCATCTAAAAGTTCAATGAGGTATTCAATGGCATTATCTTGATAAGTTTGACCGTAAACAGCTACTTTCATATTATACATTAAGATATTTATCTAAATAATCTGATCTGTTTTTTAGGTCTTCTAAGAATTGGTCATCGCTGTTACCAAATATAATATGGTAATTATAACGTCTAAAAGTCTGCACTACCTTATTATAGTTATTTGCTGTAATTTTTAAAGTTACTTGTATAACATCATTTTGGGTATCGGTAATAAAACCACCAAAAAGTTTGGCATTATTACTTTCAACTATCTGCGCAATCTCACTAAATGAATAATCCTTAACACCTTTTGCTACGACCAAAATACTACCTGGATCGGTAAAAAATGGCGTATCAATAAACTCGGCAACAACATCGGTTAAGCAATAGTAACCCGTAACTTCTTCTTTTTCATTGAGAACCGGAATTAAATTAGCTTCATTTCTCGCAAAAACTTCCAACACATCTAGCCAATTGGTATCTCTACGAGCAAAAAAACTTTGAAGTTCATATCTAAACTCCTCAATTTTAGACTCTGGTTGCAATCCGTCAGCATCTATTTCAGAGAAAAGTCCTAAAAACCTTCCATCCTCCAAAATAGCGATATGGGAATAGGTGGTATCATGAAAAAACGCTAATACTTTTTCAGCAGTATCGTTGATATCGAATACCGGTAAGCTCGTAATGATATGTTCTTGAATATTCATAGACCTTTATATAACGCAAAATAACAATTAATAATATCAAAAGGCGTGCCTTATTTGTATTTTTGATGCTCTTAAAAGGTAAATAAGACATAATGACAAAACTTAGCGTTAACGTAAACAAAATTGCAACTCTTAGAAATGCCCGTGGCGGCAATGTTCCAGATTTACTTAAGGTTTCTAAAGATTTAGAAAGTTTTGGAGCGCAGGGCATCACTATACACCCTAGACCAGATGAACGTCATATTAGATACCAGGATGCGAGAGATTTAAAAAACACGGTAACTACAGAATTTAATATTGAAGGTAATCCGGTTCCAAAATTTATCGAATTGGTTCTAGAAGTGAAACCAGAACAAGTGACACTGGTACCAGATGCTGTAGATGCCATCACATCAAACGCAGGTTGGAATACTATAAAGCACAAAGAATTCTTAACAGATGTCATCAAAACCTTCAAAGATGCCGGCATCCGTACTTCAATTTTTGTTGACCCCAATCCAAAAATGATCGAAGGTGCAAAAGCAGTTGGTACAGATAGAATAGAATTATACACTGAAAGTTACGCTACCGACTACGAAAAAAATAAAGAAGAAGCTATAAGACCATTCATTGAAGCTGCCAAACGTGCCAACGAGTTAGGAATTGGAATTAATGCCGGTCATGATCTAAGTTTGGACAACATTGAATATTTCGCCAAAAATATCCATAACTTACTAGAAGTATCTATTGGTCATGCGCTTATTAGTGAAGCATTATACTTAGGGCTGGACAATGTGGTGAACATGTATTTACATAGATTAAAATGAAACAGCTATTACATTCGGTAATTTTAGGTGAAGGCAAACCCTTATGTATACTACACGGATTTCTGGGCATGCTCGACAATTGGAAAACGCTAGGTGCGCAATACGCAGAAAACGGATTCTGTGTTCACCTAATCGACCAAAGAAATCATGGTAAAAGTTTTCATTCGCAAGATTTCAACTATGACATACTTGCTGAGGATTTTCTAAATTATTTAGATGCACACGATATTGAAAATTCTGCATTAATAGGTCATTCCATGGGAGGCAAAACCGCCATGCAATTCGCATGCACTTACCCTGAACGGGTCAACAAATTAATTATAGCTGACATAGCCCCAAAATATTACCCACCGCATCACCAAGAAATCATTGATGGTCTAAATGCCATTGACACCACCAATTTAAAGTCCAGAAAAGATGCAGACGAGCAATTAAAGCAACATCTATCTAACCCAGGTATCAGGCAATTTTTATTAAAAAACCTACAAAGAAACGATGACAAAAAGCTTTGCTTTAAATTTAATTTAGAAGTATTGAGCGATAAGATGGAAGAAATTGGCGACAACATCAATAGTTCAGATAGTTTTAATGGTCAAACCCTATTTCTAAGAGGCGATAAATCTGAATATGTAACCAACAATGATTTTGATATCATACACCGTCATTTCCCTAAGGCTACAGTTGAAACAATTGACAATGCAGGACACTGGTTACATGCAGAAAACCCAAAACAGTTCTTTGAAAAATCAATTACCTTTTTAAACC
>Ga0209295_1000457_pt1 | contig 20387 bp, 14 predicted proteins | sample Porto_5metaG_FD_187428 | JGI IMG/M metagenome (GOLD analysis project Ga0209295, IMG submission 187428) | Marine algal microbial communities from Porto, Portugal - Porto_5 metaG (SPAdes) (version 2) | ecosystem: Host-associated > Algae > Red algae > Unclassified | place: Portugal: Porto... | reverse complement strand
TCAATGATGCTGTGTTTCCATCAGCCAATCGCGAGCTGGTACTGGTACAGAACATTGAGTTTTATTCACTGTGTGAGCATCATATGCTACCGTTCCATGGTGTCGCTCATATCGGCTACTTACCTGATGGTCAAGTCTTGGGACTGTCAAAATTTGCCCGTATCGTCGATATGTTTGCCCGTCGTTTGCAGATACAAGAAAACCTAAGTGAGCAGATTGCACAGACCATCATGGATGTTACTGGCTGCCGCGGCGTAGCAGTCGTTATGGACGCATCGCACATGTGTATGATGATGCGCGGTGTTAGCAAACAGCACTCAACCACGCGTAGTACCGCGATGCTTGGCGAATATCAACACAACAATCAAGCCCGTAATGAATTTTTGGGTGCGGTTCCTAAGCGTCAACCAGCGTTTTAAGTTGCTGTTAGTTGCTTAGGCTGTTGTGAATAACAACCAAATAAAAAGGACGCTTATGCGTCCTTTTTATTTGGCTGAGCGATAGGAAATAGTATTAACCAACTGGTTTTACATCATCTACCCAATCACCATAACCAGCAGCTTCCATATCTGCCAGTGGAATAAAGCGGAGCGCTGCTGAATTCATGCAATAGCGCTTGCCTGTCGGTGCTGGACCATCATCAAATACATGGCCTACGTGTGAGTCCGCGTAACGACTACGAATTTCAGTACGAGTCCCAAATATTCCTCGATCTGGCTTTTCAACCACTAAGCTCGTATCCAATGGGCGAGTAAAGCTCGGCCAGCCCGTACCAGATTTATATTTATCACGCGAAGAATACAGTGGCTCACCAGATACGACGTCTACATATAATCCAGGCGCTTTATTATCCCAATACTCATTGTCAAAGGCGCGCTCAGTACCTTCTTTTTGAGTAACTTTGTACTGAATATCACTAAGGGACTTCTTTAGCGCATCTTGTGAAGGTCTTACGAATGTCTCTGGGTTAAAACCTTTGCTATCCAAGGTATTATTTGACGTCACTTGCTGTGTGCTATCTGCTTCGGGCGTAAACTTACTAAAATCAAGCTCGTAGTTTTTACCATAGACACTCTCGATAAATTGATAGCGACCAGAATTGAAGGTATAAGCTTTATAGCGTATTGGGTTCTTTTTATAGTAATCTTGATGATACTCTTCAGCAGGATAAAAAGTGCTAGCAGGAACAATCTCAATCACTACTGGTTTATCATACACGCCAGATGCTTGCAGTGATTGCTTAGCCGCTTCTGCGATTTGCTTTTCTTGCGCATTGTTATAAAAAATCGCTGGACGGTACTGTGTGCCACGATCAACATACTGTCCTTTATCATCAGTAGGATCAGCGATTCTCCATAGTGCCTGTACTATGCCATTGTAAGTAATCTTCTTAGGATCATAATACACCTGCGCCGCTTCTGTATGCCCAGTACCTCCTGCTGACACCTGCTTGTAGGTTGGGTTTTCAGCGGTGCCACCCGTATAGCCAGACACTACCTCCACCACGCCAGGGATTTTTTCATAACCTGCTTCAACACACCAAAAACACCCACCCGCTACTGTGGCTACTGCCAATCCTGGTGTAGTCGGTGCATATGGGTTAGCGGCAGTTGTGTTTTTTATAGTAGAGCTGTTTTCAGTTGATGCGCAGCCTGCGTAAATCGCACTACTCGCTATGATAACTAACCCTATGATTTTAGATGGTAATATGCGGTTCATAAAAATCTCCTAAGCGTAATGTCCTTTAAACATCCTAACGCTTTTGTATCACTGAAACATTCCTATACTGTTATGTATTTACAGTTTATTAAGATATTTTTTATCAACTGGGTGCAATCACAAGATAAATTAAACGATTATTTGATAGCAACTATATATTTTATTATGAGTTAACTATAGAAATAGGACAGAAGCTTTATTATCTCAATGCATTAAAAAAGCCTATCCTCCAAAGAGTAATAGACTTTTTTATTTTAATATCACTAGCTCTATAAAAAACTATGACGCTGTTTCATTATTACTATCAGCACGTTCGTCGCTAGCCTGCTTAATTTTCGTTAGAATTTCTTTGATTTCAGATGCTGATAGATAGGTTGGCACGGCATAAGTATCACTGACTTCTTTTGCAGCTGCCTTTGCGATATCATCAAAGTCGCTAGTTTGCATACCATTGACAGTTGGATCAATATTTAGATCTGCAATCAAGTCTCTAACTTGCGTGATAAGGTGATCTGCTATCTCACTATCGCCATTAGCTGCTTGACCATCCTGTACCATACCGGTTCTTTTCGCCAATGCAGCCAGTCTTTTTTTGCTCGCTTCGCGATTGACGTCGAGCACATAAGGCAACACGATGGCGTTAGCACGACCATGAGGAATACTATAGTAAGCGCCTAACTGATGCGCGATAGCATGCACATAACCCAGACCTGCTTTATTAAAAGCAATTCCGCCATAATGAGCAGCGATACCCATCTCTTCTCTTGCTTTTAGATTGCCACCATCTTTATAAGCTAGTGGTAGATAATGCATGACAGATTTTACGGCAGAGGCTGCATAGTAATCTGTTTCTACGCTGGCATTGGCACTCATCCATGCTTCTAAGGCATGGGTCAATACATCAATGCCAGTATCTGCTGTGATATGGGCTGGCATGCCTTTCATGATAACTGGATCAATTGCTGCGGCTAGTGGTACCATTCTTGGGTCGATAGACAGTGCTTTCTGATGCGTTTTATCATCCGATACTACTGCGCCAAGCGTCGCTTCTGAACCCGTGCCAGCCGTCGTTGGTACGCAGTATAAAGGCGTCGCGGGCTTTCTTGCCTTAAGAATACCGATTAGCTGCTTTGGCTTGCACTTGTTGCCTTGAGACATGGCTATCATTTTGGCCGCATCGATCACTGAACCGCCACCAATAGCTACGATAGAATCACAATTGGCTTCGATAGACTGACGGAGCCCTTCTTCAACTACTTTAAAAGTAGGATCTGGCGTAATGCCGTCATAGATGTGGTAACTGATATTTTTCGCATCTAGATAATCGGTAACTTTTGCAGGTATGCCCAGTTTGTTGAGCACCGTATCCGTGACAATAAACACATTGGTATTGCCTTCATTGATAAGCATATCGCATAGCTCATCACAGGCAGTCTCACCGATAAAGAGCATTGGTCTTCTGATAGGTATCACATAAGACACTGCTTTTAATACCTTTGCCCGAGTCTTAGCGACAGCCAAATAACCAGCATGCTGCAAGCTGTTGTTCTTTACCAATTTAGTAATACTATTTTGTGTTTTCATGGGCACAAAAATCCTTTTTAATGATGGTTTTAACTGCAATAAAGACCGTTTTGACGAGCCAGTTAAATATTACTAATTTATGAGCGCCAGAATGTATAAGGATACGCATCACAGCATTATAAAATGGGCAGCTCTCTAAAATTATTGTACCACTGCTCTTTTCAATATGTTGCTATTATTATGAACTGCGATGTGTCAATTTTATACTAGGTCGCTTAGTTTGATTGATCAATTTAAGTGGCTACAGCAAGTCGTTTAAACTAGTCGGCACTTGCCTTTAACAGTTGCTGAGTGTAAGTATGTTGTGGATGATTGAAAAGATCTTCGGTACGTCCAGATTCTACGCAAGTGCCTTGTTTTAATACCATAATATGCTGACACAGTGCGCGTACTACTTTGAGATCATGACTGATAAAGACATAACTGATTTCTAGCCTTTCTTGAATTTCACGTAATAAACTAACTACTGTGACCTGTGTGGTACTGTCGAGTGCGGAGGTCGGCTCATCTAATATAAGTAAGCTTGGTTTCATAATGAGTGCACGCGCCAGTGCCACGCGTTGACGCTGGCCACCTGACAGCTCGTGTGGATAGCGCTGCGCAAATGCTAAAGGCAAATGTACCGTAGCAAGACTATCTAGCACCGCTTGCTGACGTGCAACTTTATCCACGCCTTGTACCAGCAGACCCTCTTCAACGATTTGCATGACTGTCATACGCGGATTAATACTGGCAAATGGATCTTGGAATACCATCTGAATCTGCGAGCGGAAGTTACGCAGCGCCTTTTTGGACAATGCTGAGATATCTTGCCCGTTGACCACTATCTGCCCATTCACACGTGCTTGATTGCTCAGTAATTGGCTGAGCGCCAGTGCAATGGTGGTTTTGCCCGAGCCAGACTCACCGACGATACCCAATACCTGACTTTTTTGCAGTGTCATATCGACATTTTCGACCGCGTCAAACCAGCGCTTGGTACCACCAAACAGACCTTTTTCAATTGGGAACTGTACATTAAGGCGCTTCACTTCTAGTACGCTTGATTGTTTGTCTGCATTATCGTCTTTTATGGTTAATGCTTGCCCAAAGTCTTGCTTGATAAGTGTGCGAGTATAATCGGCCTTAGGCTGATCAAATACCGCTGACGTTTGACCCTGTTCAATCGTTTGACCTTGGCGCATAACGATAACCTCATCACTATAGCGCCTGACCAGATTGAGATCATGGCTGATTAATATCATCGCCATATTGTGCTTGCGTTTGAGATCATCTAGTAGCGCCAAAATCTCATGCTGCAAGGTAACATCGAGCGCAGTTGTTGGCTCATCAGCAATTAAAATATCAGGCTGCTGAGCCAATGCCATGGCAATCATCACTCGCTGACGCTGACCACCTGATAGCTCATGTGGGTAACGGTTCAACTTGTCAGCAGGATCTGCAATATTGACATCATTTAGCAATGCGATACTGGTTTCTCGCCATTGCTTCTTAGCTACACCAACTAGACGCAACGATTCAGCGATTTGTTTGGCGACCGTATGCAACGGATTTAATGCGGTCATTGGCTCTTGAAACACCATACCGATACGCTGTCCACGAATAGACCGCAATGCAGCGTTACGCGCCTTATCATTCGCTATGGGCAATATAGACATACCTGCTGTACCAGCCAGCTGCACCTCACCAGTAATTGTCAAACTATCTGGTAACAAACCTAATAGCGCAAGACTGGCGATTGATTTGCCAGAGCCTGACTCACCTACAATAGCCAGAGTTTGCCCTTGTCTTAGCTGATAAGACAGCGCATCGACCAACTGGACACCTGTAGTCGTCGTGATAGTTAATCTATCTACGGTTAGCATAAGCTTATCTTGTGCACGATGAAGACTTTCATTTGGCGCATTGCTGTGCTCGGTAGCGATAATATTTTCAGTCATATTAAGAGCGCCTCGGATCAAATGCGTCACGCAGTGCTTCACCAACGAAGATAAGCAATGACAAAATAAAGGTCAAACTAAAGAATCCTGACAAAGCAAGCCAAGGTGCATCGAGGTTGTTTTTCCCTTGTACCATTAGCTCACCAAGAGACGGTGAGCCAGGCGGCAATCCATATCCTAAGAAATCCAGCGCGGTTAAAGCGATAATATTGGCCGTTAAAATAAATGGCAACTGCGATAAGCTAGAAGCTAACGCATTGGGTAAGATATGTCTGAGCATAATTTGGCTGTCCGAAACGCCTAAATTGCGTGCAGCTCGCACATAGTCAAAATTACGGGCTCGCAAAAACTCTGCCCGTACCAAACCAACCAGTCCCATCCAACCAAACAGTAGCATCATAGCGAATAGCATAATAATACTGGGACTAAACAGACTGACCAAAATAATAATCATAAATAGCTGAGGCATACCGCCCCACACTTCCATAAATCGCTGCCCTGCCAGATCTACCCAGCCGCCATAATAGCCTTGTACCGCACCAACGATAATCCCAATCAGTGCGCCTGCAAGCGTCAAGGCCAGACCAAACAGTAACGACACTCGCATACCATAAAGTATCCGTGCCAGCACATCACGCCCCATATCATCAGTACCAAGCCAGTTCTGGGCATTGGGCGCTGCTGGATAAGGCAGACCAAGCTCGACGTTGGGCGTCTGATCGGCAAACGGGATAGGCGGCATTATATAAAACCCTTGCTCATCAATCAGCGACTGCACTGCAGGGTCTTTATAATTGGTTTCGGTCTCAAATACACCGCCAAACGTTGTTTCAGGATAGGCCTTTAATACCGGAAAGTAATAGTCGCCTTGATACTGCACTAGTAAGGGTTTGTCATTGGCAATGACATTAGCTGCCATACAAATAACAAATATCACTGCGAAAACAAACAGCGATATCACCCCAAGTCTATTTTGACGAAAGCGATCTAGACGCGCCTGCCATATAGGGTTCAAGCGTTGCTTTTTTGTGGTAGATAGCTGCTCAGGCATTGACGATTTATCTGGTTCGCTATTAATAGGACTGCTCTTTGATGAAGGTTGATTATTTGACATTAGCGCCCCTCAAAATCAATACGAGGATCGATTAAGTGATAGCTCAAATCACTGATTAATTGCAATAGTAGCCCTACTAAGGTGAAGATAAATAGCGTGCCAAATATCACTGGATAATCACGTTGTTGAATGGCTTCAAACCCTAACAAGCCCAAGCCATCTAGTTTAAAGATAATCTCAATCAAAAAGTTACCCGCAAAGAAGATACCAACGATAGCGGCTGGAATACCTGCAATGATAATCAACATTGCATTGCGAAACACATGGCCATATAGTACCTGACGCTCACCTAAGCCTTTAGCACGAGCAGTGAGTACATACTGCTTACCCAGTTCCTCTAAAAAGCTGAATTTGGTCAAATAGGTCAAACCTGCAAAACCGCCTACAGTACTTGCCAGTAACGGTAACGCCAAATGCCAAAAATAATCTTTTACTTTACCAAGCGCGCTTAGCTGATCAAAGTTTTCGGACGTCAGTCCCTGTAGCGGAAAAATATTCCAATAGCTGCCACCTGCAAAGAACACCAGTAAAATCACTGCAAAGACAAATACAGGTATCGCATGTCCGATCGCTAGCAGCATAGCTGTGGCTTTATCAATGCCTGAGCCATGATGCATCGCTTTGTACACCCCCAATGGAATAGCTATCATATAGATGAGCAACGTACTCCACAGCCCAAGCGATATCGAGACTGGTAGCTTCTCTATAATAAGATCGGTCACCGACTGCCCTTTAAAAAAAGACTCACCAAAATCTAGCTGAGCGTAGTTCTTTAACATAAGCCAAAATCGCTCTGGAGCGGATTTGTCAAAGCCATATTGAGCATTGATCGCAGCGACCATCTCCTCAGAGAGACCACGCGTGCCTTGATAAGTACTGTCGTTGCCACCTGCACTGCCCGCACCAATATTACCGCCAAGCGCATTGTCTTTTGCGCCCTGTTCGATAAGTGCCAGCTGCTGCTCAACAGGCCCGCCTGGTGCCGCCTGTACGATTACAAAGTTGGCAAGCAATATCAAAAATAGTGTCGGCAATATCAGCAGTAGTCTTTTTAAGATATAACGACCCATAATGGCGACTTCCTAAATAAAGAGAGATAGCAATGACGTTCAGCAGCGAATTGCGTTATGTTAAAGAGGTTCTTAAAAGCAAATTATTTGTTAAAAACTTACTTTAAAAGTTATTTTTTAGCTCACGTAACGCTGCAAATACCGTCAATGACTTCTCATCATCGATAGACATTTTTGATTTAACTCCTGCGATTACACTCGGCTCTTGTGTACGTAAAAACACATTTATCGCGCGCTCATGCTCTAGTGTCACTGGTAGCGTTGCCATGCCTTGCTCAGTTTGAGCCTCTGCTCGTGCTAATGCTTGCTGCATTGCTTCGTTGTCAGGTTCAATAGACAGGCCAAAACGCAGATTACTCACTGTATATTCATGCGCAGGATACAGTAGCGCCTCATGAGGCAAGCCGTTCAAACGCTTAAAGCTCTCATGCAATTGCTCAATCGTACCAGTAAACACACGTCCGCAACCTGCACTAAACAACGTATCACCGCAGAAACAGTGCTTTTGCCCATCGATATCTAAGATATAAGCCATATGGCTAGCGGTATGCCCTGACACATCCCAAACTTGCGCAGAGCAGCCCCATGCGCTCACCGTGCTACCATCTTTGATGGTTTGATCTTCATCGACGCCATGTTCACTATGCGCAACCAGATGAGTCATCGGATACGATTCCTGTAACTCTGCGACGCCGCCGATATGATCATGATGATGGTGAGTCGTCCAAATCGATGTTAGTTCGAGCTCATGCGTCTCTAGATAATCAATGACCGGCTGGGCTTGGCCTGGATCGATGACAATCGCTTGCTTATTATTTTCATTAATCAATGTCCAGATATAGTTATCGCTAAATGCTTTGATTGGGTGAATACGGATACTCATGTTAAATCCTTACCGGTAGTTATTTTTGTTGCGTGTTATTTTGAATTATCTAGGGCGTGTCCTCAATTCAAACGAGTGTCCTCTAAATGAGCTAAAAACAGCTAAATTTTGCCAAACATCGTCAAATAGTTGGTCAATATCTCGATATTATCTGCACTATTTTCCTCGTTTGACGGCAATTTATCTCATTTTTATCACCATTTTTAAAATGAGGATACGCCCTAATCTAACTGTTATTTGATAGCAATAGCATATATTCGATAACAGCAGCATATATGCTATTGCTATCCGTTGTTATCGGGTCAAACCCTGTAGTAAATACTGTTTATTGTTTTAAATATTTATTGATACGCCCTTCTGCCTCTTTATCCACCCACCAGTAATCGATACCAACAGCATTGGTCGGTAGTTTTTCGGTATGGCGATACTGATCCCAGTAAGCGACATTGGTACCAGATTTGCCGTATAGCGGTACGACATAATGACCTGCGCGCAGCAACCGGTCTAGCACCTGCGTATACAGTACAATCTCGTCACGATTTTTAGCATTACCAAGGGCAGCAACGACTTTATCGACGGCTGCATTCTTGATACCAGCACTGTTATGATTACCCGGCTCGTCAGCAGCAGCGTTACCCCAGAATGCCGCTTGCTCAGCACCAGGAGAGAGACTTTGGGCAAATACGTCCACGACCATATCATAATCAAAGCGGCGCATACGCTCATAATATTGTGGTCCATCGACTTGTCGCAATGTTGCCTCAAATCCCAAGCGCTTTAGATTGCGAATGTAAGGCAACAATACACGACCCATGGTCTCGCCTGTCATCAAAATCTCAATCTGAGCAAGCGATCCATCAGGCTGATACAGCTTCATATCGTCATAATAAAACCCTGCCTCTAACAACAGCTTACGCGCCTCTAATAACCCTTCACGATTAAAGCCATTACCATCACTGGTGGATAGCTGCCATTCTGCTAATGTCGCTTTACGCTGAATCGGTTCAAGCTCAGATAATAACGGCGTCAATACCTGCATCTCTGCATCAGATGGCGTACCCGTTGCAGCGAGCTCTGAGCCATGAAAGAAGCTCTGCAAGCGTTCATATTGCCCGTGAAATAGGGTTTTATTCATCCATTCAAAATCATAAGCAGCCGTCAGTGCTTGGCGAACTTTAATATCTTGAAATATTGGACGGCGCATATTCATCACCAGACCTTGCATCGGTACTGGATTTTGGCTGGTTATCCTCTCTTTTTGGATAAGCCCTGCTTTTACCGCCGGGAAACTATATCCAGTTACCCAGTTAGATGCTTTATTTTCGGGGCGAAAGCGGTATTGACCGGACTTAAAACCCTCAAAGGCAATTTCATCACTTTGATAATAAACAAACTTGATCATATCAAAATTGTAACGGCCACGATTGACCATCAAATCACGCCCCCAATAATTGGGATCACGTATATAGCTCACAGAACGGCCCGCATCAACGCGGCCTAACTTATAAGGCCCACTACCCATCAATGGAGTCAGACTGATTTTCTCAAAATCGGTATCAATGGAAGATTTGGCAAAAATAGGAAATTGCCCAACGGTTAGCAAGATTTCTTTGTTTTCAGTAGACGCAAAAACAAACTTTACTTGCTGATCATCAATGATTTGAATGTCTTTGATATCACTTAGGTAACTGCGAATATACATAGGGCCTTTATTCAATATCGCCTCAAAAGTCGCTTTGACATCGCGACTGGTCACACCCGACCCATCCCAAAAACGAGCATTAGGATTGAGATGATAGATAATCCAGCTGGTATCATCTGGATCATATGTCACTTTACTTGCCAGCTGCGGATACATGGTAAAAGCTTCATTCAATGAGCCAGTCATCAAAGTATCATACAGATAGTCTGTGCCAATCATCGCGACGCCTGTAGTCATCCATTTGTTGGCACTATTAAACGTACCGCGAGCATCTAGAGAAAGCGTGCCCCCCGATGGCGCTTTTGGATTGGCATAAGGTAAGTAAGGCGCGTCGATGTACTCAGTAGGACTATTGTGACCAAGCGCAGTCGTCGTGATAGGTGCAGCGATACTGCTCGGTATCCAACTGACGGTGATGGTTAGCAATACAGCTTTTAACAGGGCGTTTTTTATTATCATGACGTTATAACAAACCTCTATGCTAACCAATATAAATATCAAAACGTAAAGCCTGACAGCAAAACAGCGTTATAGCAAAATTTTATCATAACAAACTTAGGTTTTTTAACCTAATGGTTTGCCGTGGATATGACTTAATGGTGATAGCATTAAGTCATATCCACGGCAAACCATTATTACTACGCGCTAGTATGACCAAACTGTCTGTTTATAAATATAAAAAAGGCGCAACCATGACTAGTTGCGCCTTTTTTGTTGTACATTTTATATAGCAAGACTTTATACGCTAGCAGTTACTATTTCGCTTACGCGTGCTTTTTTTCAAAAGCAATCATAAAGTCAACCAGCTGCTGTACCCACTCAAGTGGCACGGCATTGTAGATACTGGCTCGCATACCGCCCACATCACGATGACCTTTTAGATTTAACAAGCCAGCTTTTTCTGACTCTTCTAGGAATACTTTATCAAGGCTGCTGTCTGCTAAAGTAAACGGCACGTTCATGATAGAGCGATACTTAGAATCTACTGGATTATTATAAAAACTGCTCTCATCGATTGTCTTATAAAGTAAATCGGCTTTTTGCTGATTGATTTTACCGATAGCAGCCACACCGCCCTGCTCTTCCAACCAATCAAATACTAACCCAGCTAAGTACCAAGAGTACGTCGCTGGCGTGTTAGACATAGACTCTTTGTCAGCTTGATGCTCATAGTTCAACAGCATAGGACACCATTCACTTGCTTGCCCCATCAAATCCTCACGGATAATAACAATGACCAGACCGGCAGGACCGATATTTTTCTGTGCGCCAGCGTAGATCATGCCAAATTTAGACACGTCTATCGGCTGCGACAAGATACAAGAGGACATATCAGCAATGATTGGTGCATCTACTTGTGGTGGCTCAAATATCTGTAGGCCATGAATCGTTTCATTGGCACAGTAATGAAAGTAAGCCGCGTCTTCACTGATATTCCAATCGCTTTGCGCTGGTACGTCAGTAAAGTTATTCTCTTTGCCAGTTGCAACTAGGTTAATTTCGCCCAGACCCAACGCTTCATAGCGCTTGGCTTCTTTGATCGCTTTACCTGACCATGCACCAGTCGTCAAATAGTCACCGCGTCCGCCATTTAACAGATTCAACGGAATCGCAGAAAACTGCAAACTTGCGCCACCTTGCAAAAACAGCACTTTATAGTTATCCGGTATTTCCATAAGCGTGCGTAGCTTAGCTTCCGCTTTGTCAGTAATGGCCATATACTCTTTGCTACGATGGCTGACTTCCATGACCGACAGGCCGCGACCTTGCCAATCAAGCAGTTCGCTCTGCGCGCGTTCTAATACGGCTGTTGGCATGGTAGCAGGGCCAGCACAAAAATTTGGCAGGCGATGCGGTGTAGTAGTTGCTGTAGACGTTGGGGTTGTAGGCATAATAACAGTCCTAGGTATGATGAAATAAAAGGATGTTTTTTATTTCAGTTTGTTGATAAAGGCATTGGTATCGATGTTAGTTTTTATAAAACTCAATGAGATATCTGTTCCCACAGCTGACGTTTAGTATCACTGTCTGCGAGCATTTCTTCTAATGTCGGCACAGTAGTCAGGTTGGGATGTTGAAGGCCGTCAGGTAGCGCCGTCAGTGCAGCAACTTGTATCTCTTCGCTTCGGCCAATTCGAAAGATATATCCTGCAAGACTGGCATTGGCAAGCTCAGCAGTATCCATACCGTCGCAAATCGGGAATGATGTTGTCTCGCAAGTGATTGATAGCGCTTGAGTAATGTTTTGCCATAGTTTTTGACTGTCACTATTTAGCGCTTTGATATCAACCAATATTACCCAGTCACCATAGCGTCCACCTTGCAGGTCAAATGGTGCTACTTTTTTTAAGCTATCATCATTTATGCTGTCATTATTATTACTTTGCGGAAAAGTACTCTGCGCGAATTGAGGTTGCTCAATAGGTGCAGTCGTCGAGGTTACAGCAGTTTGGTTCGATGCAGTACTTGGGATGTCATGATAGTTAGACCCAGCACTTGCGCTAACAGTATTTGAACTAGCAGCACTTGAACTAACAGTATTCGAATCAACGGAATCAAAACTATAGGTAACAGGGCTTTGCTCACTAGCCGTCTGTTCAGTGGTAGCTTGCAAATCAGTACCATACTCATCGGTAACATAGCCGTTAGTATTATAATCATTGATATGATAACCATCAGTCGGTTGATCAACTGTGTCTACCACTCCAACGCTCGCTACTACTTCATTGTTATTAGACTCAATATCAGTGGAATCAATATGTGATTGCTCAACCGAAGCTGTCGCAATATCAGCTATATTGATGGTTTCTGACTCAGGCTGCACCCACTGATTGATACCCATCATCGCTAGAATTTGGCGTTGCTGCACACGGCGCTGTAATACAGTTAGTGGGTCTTGGGTATCACTCATTCGACTCTACTATCCTACTCATTTTGTTTATATCATTTACAGATGTGTTTATGGTTTTGGTAGCTCTCATTAAGCATGCATCACACTATTAATCAAATACTAGATTCATACCAATCAAAACAGCTGTCGAATGCCGAGCCAACGCTCTGATATTGCCAGCAAACAATCGTATTCATTTTGGCTGATTATCGTATCGTGTAACATCACCGTATGCAACGTACTTAGCCATTGGCGATACTCATTATGAGTTGGCTGGTTCATCTCATTTTCATTATAATCTATTTGGCTACCATCCTGTTGCTTCTCTCGATAATTATCAGCATTCTGTTCACCTACCAAGCGCTTGAGAGAGTGATTGGCAGAGACAGGAACCGCAGAAATAATCGCCAATAACTGAATGCTATTCAAATGCTGTGCGGTCAATAATAGCCACTGCAAATTAACATCGCTTACTGTCACGAGATCAATATTAATCAAGCGCGCATGCCGTCTCAAATCTACAATATAATGCGCCACACTGTCGTTACCTTCACTCAATAACGATCGATCATACATTGAGATCATCTGGCCTTTTGCATCTTTTGATAGTCGATAAGCCAATAAGATAACAACTGATACTTCTGATTTATTCAGACCTGTAAACATCTGACTTGAAGGATCTAGTTGCGATCTTACGTCTTCCATACCCGTCTTCAGTATTTGCGGCCATAGAGACTGCGCGTCTGTATCTTGTAAAACTTCAGACAATATCGGTAGTAACTGCTGCAAATGTAGCGCTTGCCATAATGATAATATTGGCGATTTTTGATGTGCTAAAGCTAACGAATTATTCAGAGTAATCGCAACCGCATGAGCGTTATCACTAGGTATATTTTGATCTGACGAATCATAAGCTAAGCTTTTGGTTAAGTCAGCCGTCAGCTGTTGGTTAAATAACTTAAATATGCCCTGCTGATAACGCAACAACATCGTACGGCATTTTTCTTGTTTTTTATAGTACTGATGACTGTCGTGACTATGATCGTCTTTACTTTTGAGCTTTAGGTTTTCGATACATAGTTCAGATAAATTATTTTGATGCAATTGGTTTAAGGCGAGCTCAATCAAAGCGCTGTCTAAACGCCTGTCCAAACTGGCTACTACTGTCATCAGCTTAGTATCTATCCTATGCGGTAATATTTTCTCATGGGAAGTCGAGTCAGTCGCAACAGAGAAGCCATCATTCCAAATATCATTCAAACTATACATGACAGTCGTTGATGATGGTTGATGCTGATGACAAAGCAAGACAGCTTCGATTAATGCTAGTGCACCTAGAGGATGGTAACTATGATTGAGTATATACTGAGGTAATGACACCTTTTGAATATCATTAAAATCAATTAGCGCGTTTTTTGGTAGGTCAGCGTCAGGTTTGGACTGCCACGGTTTTAATAGCTGATGAACGCCAACGTCTTCGGCCTGTACTTGAAGCCGCCCATCGACCACCACATCAGCTTCTATGGCAAACTCTAAACCGTCATCACCTTCTGATTCACTACTATCTTTATTACGATTGTCGCTTATAGACTCAGCAAGAACTTTTCCATCACTTGTCTGTTTATTGTCATCTATATTAATCGTTGCAGCTGTTTGAGTCTCAAATACTGACGAATGCCGCGTATTTTTTTCTGGTAAATCTTTACTTAGGCTATTTTCTTTTGTTGCCCCCCAATCACCTAAGCGGCGTTGCCTATATATATCTCTAACCTTTTGCTGATTTATTCGCTTTTCTTTGGCAACTTGTACCGCGAACTTATGATAAGCATCCGCATTAATAGCGCTCATACGCTCAGTCAAGCTTGGATGCGTGGCAAACCATGACACATCCCCTAAGTCTGCCCCACTACTAGCAAAGAAAAAATGACTGAGTCCATTAATATCGGCGATGCCAGACAAACGCGAGCCGAGCGAGTCTTGATGAATGGCTTTTAAGGTTTCGATAATCGCAGGCGTACGTGTCAATTGAACACTAGTGGCATCAGCAAGTAGCTCGCGCTCACGATTAAAACTGTGCTTAATCAACTGCGCGCTTGCCATACTGGAGAAGCTTAAACCATGCAGTAGCAATGTCCAGACACTACGCGGGGCTTGACGATCTATTATAGGTGGCGTTTGCACCCATTTAGACTGACGCTTGGCTGAAGACTGCTGTTGTTGTGATTGCTGCTGCCAGTAGGCGACCCATTCACTATGCGTGTTGAAATTGGCTGTTTGCGCTTCTGTATTGCGTGCTAGCATATCAACCTGTCTCTGTGATAGAGACTTTTGGGAGATACTATCGCTATCAAAGTAACTATAATTAGAGAGGCGATTAGAGATATGATTGGATATTGGGTCACTCCAGTCGTATAGTATCTGCAAGCCTGCCAATACAACCATCAGCTGTAGATTGAACGTAGCATCACCGTGCAATATATGACCATATTCATGACCAATGAGTCCATATAGCGCCTCATCAGACAGTTTATCTAGCGCACCTTGGGTAACGACGAGTACCATATCTGAGCTATAGCGACCAGCGACGAAACCATTGATACCCTGCTCGTCAGGTAGCACGTACAAAATAGGAGTTTGCAAACCTGAAGCAATAGCCAGTTGCTGAGCAATTTCATAATAGCGGCGATAGACGGGCGGAAAATCGCGCTCATCACGTACTGCTATATGACGCGAACGATAGCGAACCTTTTCTTCAGCTTCGTGTTGATGAGCGACTCCTTGACTGTGCTCCCATGCTTCTTGACTGTTATCAATGAATAGCCTAACCGCTCCTACTCGTTGAGCAATAGCGCGGCCACCTGCTCGCAGGCGTCGATACTCTAAAAAACTACCACCAACGAAACTGCCTAACGTCAAGACAATGACCAGAACCAATATCCAATGATATATACCGCCTGTAAATACTGTCAGCAGTATAGACATGACAGCCAGTCCTACAGCCATATGAGCAAGTACAATTAAGAAAAACAGTCCATAGAGTAATAGACTGCGCCGCGTACGTATCCGCTGTTCACCAAAAAAATCCATCAGATTAGGCTGCCTAGAGTTTGCCAAAATTATCTAAACCTTAGCCCATATTGATAATCGGTGCCTGAGCAATCGCTTCTCTATCTTCAAATACCAACGGACTGAGCGGACGAAAGCCAAAAGTCGTACTAACGAGGTTATTCGGGAATACTTCGCGATCGTTATTATAAAACATCACGCTGTCATTATAATGCTGACGCGCAAATCCAATGCGATTTTCCGTATTGGTTAGTTCGTCCATGAGCTCCTTGATCATACTATCGGCTTTTAACTCTGGGTAGGCTTCGACGACAGCGGAAAATTGACTCAACGCCTTAGACAACATACCTTCTGCTTTTGCAAACAGCGCCATATGTTCTAGCGAGTCTGGCTGATGTTTATTAGAGTCTTGTAGATCTTGGGCATGATTGCGCGCGCTAATGACGCGAGTGAGTGTTTCTTCTTCATGACTCAAATAACGCTTGGCAGTTTCGACCAAATTTGGAATCAGATCATGACGACGCTTTAATTGCACATCTATTTGAGCAAAGCCATTCTTTGCTTGGTTCCGTGCGCGTACCAATCTATTAAAAATGGATACCCCAAACACAACCACCAACACCACAAATGCAACGAATAGCCAAACAAACATCTTCATAATCAAACTCCAAAGTGTCTAGAATGTTAATAAAAAGTTAATACATTGTATTTTAACTCATATTAATCAATAAAACCTTAGAACTAGATCGGAACTACAAGGAAAGTCGAACAGGGAACTAAATTGAAAACTATATGAGCAAATAGATAACCATCAGACAAAATTTTGACCAAAAAAAAGCCCTTTACAATGAAGGACTTAATACATCACAAATATGTCTTTTGTACTTTATTGATATAATTATCAAATTTTAGGCAAAAAAAAGCGACTCCATCAGCACATCCTCGGCACACACTATAACTATTACCGTTGCTACCTTCCGGTCCTGGCGGGATTCATAGAACAATGTTGCGAGGCTACCAATGGAGCCACCAGTCGCAAATTATACAAGAAATTTTTAATTTTACAACCCCTATCTTAAAACTGTTTGCTTTATACCCTAAATAGCACTGTCATTTAGTTCATTAGCTCATGTCCGCAATGTATGAGCACAAATTATATCAGTAACTTAGGTCACAAAATTCTCACAGCAACTTATATGAATTTTGCTATTTTAGTGAATGAAGTTGCACCCATGTCGATTTCTAGAGAATAATAGGGACAACTTTTCGTGTATAAATGAGCAATGAGCGTTGATAATTGTCATTTATATATTATTAGAATCAACTTAGGAGATAATAATGAAAAATACTTTATTGAATAAAGCAGCACTAGTTTCTGGTACGGTTTGCCTCATGACAGCGATGATGGGTAGCGCCCATGCAGAGCCAACAGGCTATGATCAACTGACGTTTCAGACAGAAATAAAAGAAGAGATTCAGAACGACGAAGTACGCGCCAGCTTGTACAAAAAAGCACAAGCAACTGACTCTAAGACTTTAGCCACAATGCTTAACACCTCAATAAACAATGCCATGAAAATCGCCAAGCGCTACCCTAGCGTGACCGTGAGCACAGGGCAACAGCGTACCTATCCACGCTACGACAAGAACGATAAAATCATTGGCTGGACAGGTCAAGCAAACATAGACTTAAAAAGCACAGACTTTTCAGCGACTAGCCAACTAATTGCTGATTTGCAAGAAACCTTGGTGATGGACAATCTTAATTTTGGTGTATCAGATACCAAAAAAGATGCTCTAGAGCAAAAATTAATGACCGAAGCTTCTCGCGCTTTTCAGCAGCAAGCTAAGAGCCTTACCCGCGCGTGGGATGCTCGTGGCTACCGCGTTGTCAATGTTAACCTAAACACAGGTAGCAACTATCCACGTCCGATGTATAGCGCTATGAGCATGAAATCAGGAATGGCAGACGAGTCAGTACCAAGCCAAAGCTTTGAGTCTGGTAATAGCACTATTTCGGTGACTGCTAACGGTACTATCGAGTTAACTAAATAAGACAGCTTATAGTTAAAATAAAGTAAGTTATTTACATTAAAAAAGGCAAGCATCGTTAACGGTGCTTGCCTTTTTATTTTACCAACGCTGCCTATTAATGACATTCAATCATTATTGAGACCATCATTGAGACTGAGCAACTTCCTGTTGACGCAGCTTTAGCATCAATTTTTGATACCAAGCTAACTTTTGGTAAGCCAATAGCTGCGCAGCCTTTCTTTTGTTGTCTTGCAATGTGGTTGTATTTTGAATTACGTATACGGTACGTGTGATTTGCTCAAGTGTTTGGCCAGTCTCGCTTTGTACAACCGCCTTGATTGTATGAGCACCTGGCAAAACATCAACAGTAGCAATAGACGCACTCAAACCTTGTGCAACCTCTTTGTCATCAAAATAAATACTGGCACTATCACCTGCCTGTAACGCAGGCTTAATCTCCACATTGACATCGATACTCTGTACGGGACGACGATAGGCTCTCTCTTCGCTAGGTTCAGTAATGGCTAACTGATAGTTTACTGGCGTGGTAACCTTAGTATTTATCGCAGGCGACTCGGTAGTAGTCGCTGTCTGCGACGCACTTGATGATTGGCGACTTGTATTAGAATTGGTTGTCGTATTCAGATTAGTTGACCTGCTCGTCTCATTACCCGTCGTAATAGCCATTTGACTGACTTGTTTGCCAACTTGCTGCTCATAATCCTGTGGACGATCGGTAAAAGTGACTTGACCTGTCTTTTCATCAACCACTTTATAAATGGGTGCAGCATTGGTGAGAGGTGCACAAAGACTAGCGAGAGCAACCGTAGTCCATAACCCAACTCTAATCTTACCCTTTAAAAAACTCGGTTTTGCTAATAAAGTCATAATCCATCAACCTAGATAGTGTCTACTATTAATATAATTTTATAAAACTATTATGCGTGAGTTTTGACATGAAATCAGTAGCGATTTCAAATAAAATTCAGCAATTGGACTGATACATTTTATTAATACGCATAAAAAAACCAGCCAAGTTAACCTTAGCTGGTTTTTATGACTCAAAATAACTGAGTGCTTTAGCGACTAATTAGCAGCTGTAGTACATGTCAAATTCGACAGGGTGTACAGTTACGTTCAGACGTTGTACTTCTTCTTCTTTCAAAGCGATAAACGCTTCTAGCATGTCTTCAGTGAATACATCGCCTTTTAATAAGAAATCATGATCGTCACGCAATGCTTGTAGTGCAACATCTAAGCTCTCTGCAACCGTTGGGATTTGTGCTTCTTCTTCTGGTGGCAAGTCATACAAGTTTTTGTCAGCAGCTTCACCTGGATGCATTTTGTTTTGGATACCGTCAAGGCCAGCCATCAATAGTGCAGCAAACGCTAAGTATGGGTTAGCCGTTGGATCAGGGAAACGTGCTTCTACACGTACCGCTTTCGGGCTGCTCACGTGTGGAATACGGATAGATGCTGAACGGTTAGATGCTGAATAAGCAAGCTTGATAGGCGCTTCATAATGAGGAACTAGGCGCTTATAGCTGTTCGTTGATGGGTTAGTAATCGCATTCAACGCACGAGCATGCTTGATAATACCGCCAATGAAATACAACGCTGTTTCAGACAGGCCAGCATACTCATCGCCAGAGAATGTGTTTACACCGTCTTTTGAGATTGACATATGTACGTGCATACCTGAACCGTTATCACCAACGATTGGTTTAGGCATAAAGGTCGCTGTTTTGCCAAACTGATGCGCAACGTTATGAACAACATATTTCAATTGCTGAACTTCATCCGCTTTACGTACCATCGTGTTGAATGCAACACCGATTTCAGACTGGCAAGAAGCAACTTCATGGTGATGAACTTCAACCGAACCTTCACCAACGATTTCTTCGATACGTTCACACATAACAGCACGCATATCATGTGAGCTATCGATTGGTGGTACTGGGAAATAGCCGCCTTTCACACGTGGGCGATGCGCCATGTTGCCCCACTCGTAAGTCTCGTTAGTCGACCATGCTGCTTCTTCAGCCGTGATTTTATGACTAACGCCAGACATATCGACTGACCACTTCACATCGTCAAATACAAAGAATTCAGGCTCAGGACCGAAGTAAGCAGTATCGCCGATACCAGTAGACTTTAAATACTCTTCAGCGCGACGTGCGATAGAGCGTGGGTCACGGTCATAACCTTGTAGCGTTGATGGCTCGATGATATCGCAAGTCACTACCACAGTCACCGCGTCAAAGAACGGGTCAACAAAAGCAGTTTCTGGATCAGGACGCAAGATCATATCTGACGCTTCGATACCTTTCCAACCAGCGATTGATGAGCCATCAAACATTTTGCCATCTTCCATGACATCTTCAT
>Ga0209295_1000456_pt1 | contig 20426 bp, 18 predicted proteins | sample Porto_5metaG_FD_187428 | JGI IMG/M metagenome (GOLD analysis project Ga0209295, IMG submission 187428) | Marine algal microbial communities from Porto, Portugal - Porto_5 metaG (SPAdes) (version 2) | ecosystem: Host-associated > Algae > Red algae > Unclassified | place: Portugal: Porto... | reverse complement strand
TTATAGAGATATCGTTCGTCAAGTTTCATTGTCTAATGATGACCCACAAGTAAAATAAAAATTTAGGTATTTACACCATTGGCATACTTTTTGTTGGTATATTAAAGCCTTTTATTTTTCCAAAAAACGCTTAGCCCTTATAAATACAGGCCTAACTCCATTTATTTCCTAATGTTAAATCCGTTCTTTTATTAAACAAATAACGTCAATAAACATAAAATAAGCAAGGTGAAGTCAAGTTCCACCCATGCATACCGTATAATAAGAATACTTGACACTCGAAAAAACCCGTCATCGATTCATTATAATAAGGAATAACCATGTATTTTTTGCTCTCCCCTGCCAAATCCCTGAACGAAACAGACGCTATACCACTAAATTTAGGCAACTACTATAGCCAGCCCGAGCTAATCAAACGCTCACAAGAACTGATGAAAGTACTGAAGTCAAAAGAGCCCGTTGACTTACAAGAGCTGATGAGCATATCTGACGATTTGGCTCAGCTTAATGCCACGCGCAATCAACAATGGCATTGGAGTGAAGCGCAACCATTTACTAACGATGCCTCTGATAATGCCGCCAAGCCTGCAGGTTATTTGTTCGATGGTGATGTCTATACTGGGCTTGATATGTATCATATGGACAAAGATACCGCTACTTATGTCAATGAGCATTTAGGCATTTTGTCTGGACTGTATGGAGTACTAAAGCCCTTAGATCTGATCCAGCCATATCGCTTAGAGATGGGTACCAAGCTGAAAAATGAGCGCGGTGGCAATCTTTATGAGTTTTGGGACGAGGAAGTGACTAACGTTATCAATGCGCGTATGGCTGACAGCGATGACAAAACATTGGTTAATTTAGCTTCCAATGAATACTTTAAGGCGGTGAAGAAAAAAGCACTGAAGGCAGATATCATTACGCCACGATTTGAAGACGAGAAAAATGGTCAATACAAAGTGATTAGCTTTTATGCCAAAAAAGCACGTGGTTTGATGGTGAAATATGCTGCTGATAATAAGCTGACCAATGCTGAGCAGCTAAAGCAGTTTGATTTGGCAGGCTATTACTATTGTGAAGACGCGTCTGATAATAAGACGTGGACGTTTAGACGAGATGCGGCGGATCAGTAGCTTGAGATAATACGAGTCAAAATTATAAAAAACCTATCATAAGCCGAAACTTATCATGGGTTTTTTATTCTCCAACCACTAAACATTCTAGGTCCTATACTCTAAAGCGCAATTTATCCCTTGAAACATCCAGTACTACTGTTTCATTATAAATATTATAGGTATGGAGACGATCAATATCAGTCTCCCAATTCGGTTCAATATAACGTACAAAGGTTTCTTTATAAGAGGTCGGTGTCAACTCCTCTACTAGGTATAAAGCCACCCTACGCCCATATCTAAGAGTGCCATCCTGAGCAGTACGAAAGAGCTGACCGTTTTTCCGGAATAATGCGCCTGCTAATCGAGAACCACGCACGTCAATTTTTAGAGGCGCCGAGGGATGAATGGTCCAATTATCTGCTTGCAGCTTGTCAGACGTATAAATATACAACTCTAAATCCATAGTGAATGCTGAAATTGAACCGTGAGTTGTGAAAAGATACCATAATCCATTATGCTCAATCACAGCGCTATCCACGGCCTGAACGTCTGAAACTAACTCATGAACTTTTTCCCACTTACACGGAAAATCTGTCGCTTTTAATAAGCTAATACAATTGGTTTTTGCAGCCTCTGGAATCATATAGACAGCATCTTCATACTCGAATACATTGGGAAAGCTTAAGTGCGTGCTAATACCCAAATCAGCTTGTCCTGAACTAATAACTTGATGGCTTTCATTCAGCTCTATCCACTCTATTCGACCAATATTCTCTTTATAGTTCAGACTCTCAAAAAATATGTAACGTCTTGAGTCGTGTTCAATATAAAAAGGATCAGCCCAAAAGCAGCCTTTCGCAGGCATTATTTCTGTATATGTATGTATTGGTTGATCAACAGATCCAATAAAGAGGCTCCACTGATTGAGATAAAAACTCTTATAAAAAGTTTTGACAGTATAATATTTTAAGAATCTAGGTAAGTGTTTGATGGTCATTGATAAGTCGGGTTTGTGATGAACCGTGTGTTCGCCAGTTGTCTTAATAGGCTTTCCGGTATTAACTCCAACTCTATTCCTATGGAAGTACCAATATAATACCGATGCTGCTATCCCATTTGACTTACGCTTAGTTAAGTTATAATCCCAATAAAATAGCGTGCCATAACCCTCCCCTACAACTTTATCTACATTAAGATGTTCATTTAATAATTGCAGAGTCACGACACTACTTTCCCATTGTTCAGCAAACTGCCAATATAACGTAGGCTTATCATGTTGTATCGCATTGTTGCCATAATGAAAAAAAAGCACGCCATTTTTTGTAATACTTAAAATTTTTCCTGTCAGCGCTCTGAAACCAATATTAAGCAGGTAATCTAAATCCGCCGCTTCGATTTTCTCAATCACTGAATCTTCAATTTCTTCAGTGTACTCACCCTGCTTCGGTATAGACATGATAGTAGGCATTGAGCCATTTTTTGATAAGTCGTGGATAGAATAATGCTTAGCATTACTCTTAGTTCGAGAAAGAGAAGAGAATATTTTTTGATTAATTAGGGGAATAGACTTTAGTACACTGCGTTTTTGTTTTATATTTCGTTGAATAGCGATACAAACCTCGACAACTCCTTCATCCACTAATGACTTAAGTGGTTCAAAGTTGTACCACGCCAAGGTCTTATCTTCTACAAGGATTCCAAGTCTAATCTTCTTCATCGTGATCACATTAAATGGCACACGATATTTTGCGCATTCTGACCCGCAACACGTGTCCAAACTCCTTTTAAGTAAAGTGTCATTCCATTATATATTCAAATAATAGCATATATAGTAGTACATGTTAAAAGAAACTCACCATTAAAATTAGACACAAAAAAGCCCTGCTATCTTTCGATAACAGAACTTCTAATAGCCAAATAGGTTTTATGACAAAATCATACTTTTAGCGAAACACGATTCATCGAGAAAGGTGAGAAAATGTTCAATATCAAGTGAAGTGCTGAACAGCTAAAGCATTTTGATTTGGCAGGATATTACTACTGTGAAGACGCGCCTGATGACAAGACATGGACATTTAGAAGAGATGCGGCGCTTCATATAAGAATACATTTACTACAATCGCTAGAAGTCACTAGAAGCATTGTATTCAGTGCTTCTAGCTCACTCATCACATATCTTTTATTTGAACATATGAACAGATTACAACAACTCTTCTTGTGCCATCATTTTCTGTATCGAGGCGCGGTTTAGCATGGCTTGATAATGTGCATTTAGGTGTGTCCAATCCTGTGCTCGACTCGCATATCGCTGACTCCAATGAGCAATCATAAATAAATGAAAATCAGCACCACTTAATTTATCGCCTAACAACCATGGACCATTATTTACTAATCCTTTTTCAACAATATCCCAGCAGTGGGTTAGTACATCATTCGCTTTATCTTTCACTTGTTGCAAATTGTGCTCGCCGTTGATGTACTGCTCGGGATGTGCCCAGCGATTAGCAGCTTCTTGCAGTGTAGAAGACATCCAAAATAAATACTGGTAATAGACACCGCGCTTAGGGCATCCTGTGTCAGGTGCTAGCCCAGACTCTGGGTGCTGATCTAACACATACGTTAAAATTGCCGCAGACTCATAAATGACCTGCCCCTGATGCACCAACGTAGGTACTTTGCCATTTGGATTGATGGCTAGATACTCAGCTGATTTTTGCATGTTCTTAGACAGGTCTATTTCTATCATCTCATAAGACGCGCCTAGCTCCTCGAAGACAGCATGGGTGGCCATGTTAGCGCCACCCTTATCCCAATATAAAGTATAAATAATCGTGTCCTTCTTGATGTTGCGATTAATGCATAAAATATTGCACTGAATAATAAAGATTATTCTCTAACGTGAAATAATCGACATGATAGCGTCCGCCAGTTGAGGGATTTCCGTCATTTTCAAACCGGCAATATTGATTCTGCCATTTGGCATGCCGTAGATAGCGAACTCATCTTGCAATATCAGCATTTGATTTTTGGTTAGCGGTAATAGAGAAAACATGCCTTTTTGTTGCGAAATATCCAAAAACTCTGCAGGTGCACCTCTATCTTGTAATGCTGCGCCCAATGCTTGGCGAATAGTATCTACCCTACTACGGTAGCTTGCCAGCTCGACTAGCCAAGCGTCTGGTTTGTCTAGCAAATAAGATGCCACTGCGGCACCGTGATTGGGCGGCATAGAGTAGTTGGCGCGTGTGATGGTTTCTAAAAGTGTCTGTATATCTGCATGGCGGTCATGGTTCGTCGTTACCACCGTGGCAATACCCGTCCGCTCATTGTATAGACCCATGTTCTTTGAACAGCTGGCGGCGATAAATGCAAAATCAGAATCTTCAATGATTAGACGAAGCCCTGCAGCATCGGTATCAGGATCATCTCCAAAACCTTGATATGCCATATCAATAAACGGAACAATATTTTTCTGTTTACACCTATCAGAAAACAGTTGCCACTGCTCTAAAGAAGGATCTATACCGGTAGGATTATGGCAGCACGCATGTAATAACAGCACGTCTCCTTCTTTTGCTTTTTCTAACGCAGAAAAACACGCATCAATATCTAACTGGCCATTTTTATTTTGCCAAGGATACGTATTAACCGTTAACCCAGCCCCTTCCATCAGCGGACGATGATTGATATAGCCAGGGTCGCTGATCCAAACGGTTGAATCTGGAGAGAGCGTAGCGATCAAATCTGCAATGAGTCGTAACGCACCTGATGCCCCAACCGTCTGAATCGTGCACTGGTTTTTTAGACTTGGACTGTCACCCAGTACAAATTTTGCCATTTGCTGGTTAAAACTAGCGTTACCCGATAGCATGCCATAAGCCTTTGAATGAGCTTGATGAGCAAGATGTATTTCTGCATCTTGCACGGTTTTCATCACAGGCGTATTGCCATGCTCGTCTCGATAGACACCAACCAATAGATCTATTTTATGTTTGCGCTGGTCAGCGCGAAACCTACCTAACAATGCCCATAGTGGATCACCATTGATGATAGGCATATTGTTTAACATCATGATATTTCCTTAATTAATTTATTTTGCTTGATTGGACAAAATGACGCCAATGGTACTGAGTACGATGCCGCATATCATGATAACTGATAGAGATTCATTGAGTATCAGCGTAGCCAGTATAGCGGTTAATCCTGGGGACAAAGAGCCAAGTAATAAGGTACGAATAGAGCCCAGCTGTTTGACTGCATAAGAAAACGCAATGGTTGATACCACCCCTACACCAAGTCCTTGTACTAGGATAAATGGAAGCGCTTCATCAAAAGATATAGAACCTATATTGGTCTCCACAATACCAGACAGAACCATTATCAGTGTCAGAAAAAACGAGGTATAAGAGAGCACGATAGCGATAGCTATTGGACTCAATTTGGTGCTTTTTAACCCTAAGGTATAACCCGCCCAAATCAGGCTTGCCATCAACAATAACCCCACGCCATACAGAAGACTATTAGGTATTGACTGTGCACGCCCGCCAATCATAGTAGCGATACCAAAAAGAATAAGGATTAATGCGGCAAATTTTCTTAATGATATTCGCTGACGATAAAAAATAAAAGACAATATTGCGGCAAAGAAGACTGGTGTCCCTGTCAAAATAGTACCAACGTAAGCTGCTGGTACCGTACTTGCACCAAAAGCAGCTAATAAAAGAAAAGGCACGCCACCAAGTAAAACGAACATGATATCTGGCAGTCTTATATTTTTGACTTCATGCCAACTAGAGAGTACCCAAGGAGTCAACAAGACCAGCGGCACACTAAAGCGAATGAGCATGACATCCGCAATACTTAGCGACGATGCTCCAACCGCTCGCACAGTCAACGCAAAGCCTGACCAAATAAATAAGACAACGCTCATTGCCACATAGCCTTTGGTTAGTGGCGACATTACAAACAAAGGATTTTTGCGCGATGAGGGATGGAATATCGTATTCATAGTCGTGTCTTATGCTGGTATACAAAGACCAATTATCGATTAAAATACGCGCTTTTATCTCTATTTATTCATTGCAATTTTGCAAATATTTGGTGGATAATGCTAACTAAATCAAAATTATTGGCTTAAAAAGCCAAAAGGTAAATTATGGACAAAATCGACCGCCATATCTTGGAAGTGCTCCAAAAAGAAGCGCGCTTATCTACAGCCGAACTGTCCGAACGTATAGGGCTATCGCCGTCTCCTTGCGCGCGACGCCTCAAACGTTTGGAGGACGAAGGTTATATAGAAAACTATCAAGCGAACGTCAACAAAGCCAAAGCGGGTATTGCGATGAGTTTCTTTGTGGAGGTCAGTCTCAACAGCCACCAAGAAGAATCTATCGCAGCCTTCGAACGCGCCCTGTCCAACATGGACGAGGTGATTAATGGACATGTGGTGTCGGGTTCTTACGATTATTTATTAGAAGTAGTAAGCCCTAATCTCGATGGTTATGAGCGGTTCACACGTAAACTACACAAGCTTGCTAGTGTAAAAGATATACACACTCATCTATCGGTAAGAAAGGTAATCAATAAGACGACTTTACCTATTTTTGTGTGAGGTTTTTTTATACCGACTAGCAGCACAATGTCTCGCTTGATCATTCGTGAGTAGCAAGACCCATAATGAATTCGTTTGGATTTGATAGGATATGGCTATGATAAAGAAGTGTCTGATGATAAACGTGGGTCTTTATGCACGATGCAGCGGATCAATATTTTGATATAGAAACCTATTGATAACGCATATTGTAAAATTTTTCCATTATTTGAGGTATGTGCATCGGTAGGCTATCTATGTAAAGATACTGTAGAGCTAGTACCTTTTGTATCATGTCGGCAGAATTTACCACGGTAGCTAAAAGCATTGCATTTAATGCTTCTAACCCATTAGAGTTCTGTAATATCTGAATAATCAACGGCTCAGGAAAACCATCCTTCTTTCTTGAAAACGCATGCATACCTGTATGGACATATGAGTTTGCTGGTTTCATCGTTAACTCTTTAAACTCTCTCATCATTGCTACTGCTCTCTCAGGAACTATTCCCTCTTTCGCAGCGTCGTCTAAATCCTTTAAAATAATATTAATTGTAGGTATACGTTTCTCGGCTTGCGATGCATTTTGTTGAGTCAAAGGTTTATAGAATCTTTCAACGATATCATCTTTAGCAACCCAATATATCCATTGCGCTCTTATTAATGATTCAAATTGCAGGCGCAACAAGCTACTAGCTGAAATATTACACCCTTCTTTAGCTAATAAGTGTACAGCATGACCATGTTCAGATGAAATATCTGCCAAAATCAAAGTTGCTATCTTTCTATGATTAAAATCATCGATATTAGGAATTTTATTCGTTTCACTTAAGAGAGATTTACGGAAATCCATTGATTGTGAATAAAACCTTTTGAAAGCAGCGCTCAATATATTTCCTTTTCAAAAAATACAAATCTAATTTAATAACAATCTATCATAACTCAAAGATTTTTCACATAAAAAAACCGTCATATTAGATTGCATAAAAAAAGCCCTGCTATCTTTCGATAACAGAGCTTTTAATAGTCAAATAGACTTTATGACAAAATCATACTTTTAGCGAAAAGCGATTTACCGAGGAAGATAAGCAAAAATAGTACTTGTTGTACGTTGAGCGTATCTGACAAAGATAAATCGCTTTGCAGCAGAAGTAAAATTACATCATGCCGCCCATTCCACCCATACCGCCCATTCCAGCACCGCCGCCCATAGCAGCCATACCGTCATCACCTTGCGGTAAGTCAGTGATCATAACTTCAGTCGTTAGCATTAAGCCTGCAACAGATGCAGCGTTTTCTAGCGCTGAACGAGCAACTTTAGCTGGATCAAGGATACCCATCTCTAGCATATCGCCATATTCGCCAGTCGCTGCGTTGTAACCGTAGTTACCACTGCCACTCTTCACTTCGTTGACCACAACTGAAGCTTCTTCGCCAGCGTTAGTTACGATTTGACGTAGTGGTGCTTCCATCGCACGACGTAGGATGTTCATACCAGCGTTCTGGTCGTCGTTATCACCGCGTAGTTCAGACAATGCATTCATCGCACGAACTAAGGCAACACCGCCACCAGGTACAACACCTTCTTCAACCGCTGCACGAGTCGCATGTAGCGCGTCATCAACACGGTCTTTCTTCTCTTTCATTTCAGTTTCAGTTGCTGCGCCGACTTTGATCACTGCTACACCGCCTGCCAGTTTAGCAACACGCTCTTGTAGCTTTTCTTTGTCATAGTCAGAAGTAGACTCTTCGATTTGACGGTTGATAGACTCAACACGGTTTTCGATGTCAGCTTTGTTGCCAGCGCCATCAACGATAACAGTATTTTCTTTACCGACAGTCACTTTCTTAGCAGTACCAAGTTGCTCTAGAGTAGCAGTCTCTAGGCTTAGGCCAATCTCTTCAGAGATTACAGTACCGCCAGTTAGCGTTGCGATGTCTTCAAGCATTGCTTTACGACGATCGCCGAAACCTGGTGCTTTAACAGCACAAGTTTTCAAGCCGCCACGCATATTGTTTACAACTAGTGTCGCTAGTGCTTCGTTTTCTACATCTTCAGCGATGATTAGCAACGGCTTGCTCTGCTGCATTACTTGCTCAAGTAATGGCACGATTTCGCGAATGTTGCTGATTTTTTTGTCAACTAGCAAGATATATGGGTTTTCAAATTCAGCAGTTAGGCTGTCTTGCTTGTTTGCAAAGTATGGGCTGATATAACCACGGTCAAACTGCATACCTTCTACAACTTCTAGGGTATCTTCGAAGCTTGAACCTTCTTCAACAGTGATAACGCCTTGCTTACCTACTTTTTCCATCGCTTGCGAGATCAGCTCACCGATTTTGGTGTCTGAGTTTGCAGAGATAGAACCAACTTGAGCAATTGCTTTGTGATCGTCAGCTGGCGTTGATAGTTTATGGATTTCTTTAACCGCTTCACGTACCGCTTTGTCGATACCGCGCTTAAGATCCATTGGGTTCATGCCAGCAGCAACTGACTTCATGCCTTCTTGTAGGATTGACTGAGCCAATACAGTGGCAGTGGTTGTACCATCACCAGCGACATCATTAGTGCGACTAGCCACTTCACGTACCAGCTGTGCACCCATGTTTTCAAATTTGTTTTCTAGCTCGATTTCTTTGGCAACGGATACACCATCTTTAGTGATGGTAGGTGCGCCAAATGATTTGTCGATAACAACGTTACGACCTTTAGGGCCTAGTGTTACACGTACTGCGTTTGCTAGAACGTTTACGCCGTCCATCATTTGTTTACGGGCATCAATGCCGAATTTTACGTCTTTTGCCATGTTAAATTACTCCACTATTATAAGTATGAGAATACAATTGATTGATTTGATAGTTGCTTATCAAAAGCGATTATTAGAAACTGCTATCAAAATGTGCTGAGTATAAAATGATACTCAAAAGGACTAGCCTTCTAGCACACCCAATACATCAGACTCTTTCATAATCAATAGTTCTTCACCGTCAACCTTTACGGTTTGACCAGCATATTGACCGAACAAAACTTTGTCGCCAGCTTTTACATCTAACGCACGAGTTTCACCGTTGTCACGAACTTGACCATTACCAACTGCAAGCACTTCACCTTGTGAAGGTTTTTCTTGTGCTGAACCAGGAAGCAAGATACCACCAGCAGTCTTTGTTTCTTCTTCTATACGGCGGACGACAATACGGTCATGTAAAGGACGAATGTTCATCGATATGACTCCAAAAGTTGGTTAATAAAATTAAGGGTTTATTTGAATTAATGGTCTCAATACCAGTATCTATAGGGAACACTGCCAAAAACAACGCTTTATAGATAAGCCTTGAGCTTGTAACAAAAAGTGGGGGCAAGGTGAGTTCGGTTCAAGTGTAAAGCCCAAAAATTTACAAGATTATTTTGCAAAAATTGAGCAACCAACATCTCATATCGATGCTTTACGTTTAATATAGTCGATATGCTAGTTAGATAAAGGACAAGAAGTAGAAGTATTTAAAGATATTGACGAGCTGAATTTATATTTTGACCAATGCTAAATTAACTATAGAAACATTTGCTACAAGCTCTACACGAAGCGGTATGACACCACACTTGAAAATGTAACAGCGTATGACCATTATAGGTCTGGTAAACATAATAAGAACGAACGAAAAAATTGCTATATCGGCAATAAATTAATGAAGGGGTATCTATGATTTTTTCATCAATGCACAAAAAGTCATCAAGCGACACTGTTGATAATGCTAATAACGCAAAACGCAGTCCATCTAAATTTTTATCTGCCTTAGTAACAGGCATCAGTATCTCTACCGTTGGAGCTTGGAGTATGACCGCACCTACCCTTGCCAGCGCAAAAACCGTTCAACCATCAACTGCCGATTATAGTTTTACTGTTGAGGACAAATACAAAGGCACAGCAACTCGTACGCTAAGCAAATCTGGTAATACGTGGAAATATAACGTTAAGGCTCGCGTCGCTGGTGTGGCTAGTGCCTCGCAAAACAGCACTTTTACGCTTAATGGCAACAATGTCAGTCCTACGCAGGCGAGCACCACTTACAAACTACTTGGCATGGGTCGCACGCATAAACTAGACTTCAACCCAAGCAGCAAAAAAGTCACTAGTAACTATAAGGGCAAGTCGACGACTATGAACATGTCGCAACAAGCCTTTGATGATTTGAGCCTTGAGGTACAGATTCGTCAGGATTTATTAAACGGTAAATTCTCTGGTAATTATTACATGGCGAAAAAAGACAAAATCGAGAAGACGCCATTTAAAAAATCAGGCAGTACTAAGATTACCGTACCAGCGGGTACCTTTGATACGGTACGTGTTGACCGCGTCCACGATGACGATAGCCGCTCTACCAGTTTTTGGTTAGCCCCAAGCTTGGACTATATGCCAGTTAAAGTTAGCCAAATTAACGATGGTAAGAAGATGGATTTAGAATTAACTAAGATTAACTAATCTACTTATCTTGAAAGCTATAAACAAAAAAGCGGCGCCCCAGATGGAGTGCCGCTTTTTTATGGCTTTAGATTGATAGGTATAACTTATTAGGCTTGAGATAACCTCAATTATTGACGAGGTTTCTTCACAACGTTGTTCATCGAAGGCAGGCGTTTAAGCAGAATAAATAGCCAAATATTGATAGCAAGCAATAGTAAGAAGTCCGCTAAGTATACGGCGATTTCAGCCCAGCTACTGCCATATATGCGAGTAAATAACACCACGCCACTCGCGCCCAAATATACCAGAGTGAACATACTGCTTATCAACAACGCATAAGGTGAACGACCACGCAATATCCATGGCGTCAGAATCAACGCGGGCACTAGCCATAATGCCTGCCAAGCAATACCGCCAACGATATCAGGGCTACTAGGATTAAAGATACTAATAAAGATAGGCAATCCAAGCAGTCTATAAACGAGCCAAATTAACCACGTAACCTTTAAGCGCTGTGCAATAGGTGCGATAGGCTTAACCATTTTAAGAGGCTTTGTATTAGAGCGGTTTGTGGCCATTAGATATTTTGATTTCCTAAATGAATAATATACTGCTGAACATAAATAAGTAGCTCTTTGTTATAACCACTTGCTTGTAATCAAGTGATTATAGACATTCAATCATAGATTTTGAGACTTAGACGATTCTAGACAGCAGGTTTATAAAAGTTGCTTATCGGTTCCAATTAGCCTGTGCTAATGCAGCCGCAGTAATCGCTAAACGGCGACCCTGCGCAATACCCAAATCTCGCTCGTCAGCAGATATTGGCTGATCATGCGATGCACCGCTGACATGGCTGGCACCGTAAGGCGTACCGCCGCGATGAGTACGGTTCAACGCTGGCTCTGCATAGGGCACACCTACGATGACCATACCGTGATGCATCAGCGGCAACATCATCGTCAACAATGTCGTTTCTTGGCCACCATGCATGGAACCTGTCGCCGTAAATACTGAGGCTGGTTTGTTTTGTAGGTTCCCTGCCAGCCATAGGGTCACGGTATTATCCCAAAAATACTTCATGGGTGCGGCCATATTACCAAAGTGCGTTGGGCTACCAAGCGCAAGACCGCTACAGTCCTTGAGATCGTCCATCGTACAGTACAAATCACCTTCATCAGGTATCGCAGGCTTGCTTGACGTGGTTTCAGGTGCCACTGTCGGTACCGTACGGATACGCGCGGTCATGCCAGCATCTTCAATACCTTGAGCGATAGCATATGCTAATGTCTTAGTCGTACCGTAATTAGAATAATAAAGCACCAGAACATAAGGGTCGGTCTGACTCATTAGCAAAGCTTCCTTATAAAATCGTTAACATACTAGCCACCAAAAATGCGGCGAAATATATGACTAACTGGCATTGTAGAATATGTGCACATTATGCCCGAGTCATTCACTGTCATGCAAATAACCATGATTGATAACCTAACTTATATTGTATCTGATGTGCTACGCGGTGCATTTTGACACAATTAAACCGCAGATGATAACCGTTCATCTTTGTTACACTATTGTCACTCTTACTTTTGCTTAATGGTCGACATGGAAAAATTATCTCAAAAACTCCCGTTTTTACAACAGCGCTGGTTTCAGTTTTTACGGTTTTTGACTCGGCATTTTTTTGAAGATAATTGCCAGCAAAAGGCAGCTTCGCTGACGTACACCACTATGCTGTCGATCGTACCGGTATTAACGGTATTACTGATGATTTTATCGTCAGTACCAGCACTCGCATCGGTTAGAGCCCAGATTTATGATGTCATCTATAGCAATCTGTTGCCGCAGTCGAGCATGCAAGTTAGTGAGTACATTAATAGCTTTGCCGAAAAGTCATCCAACCTAACCATTATCGGTGCCATGATTTTATTCTTTACGACTATCATGACCTTGACCACTATTGAACGCGCGTTTAACCAGATTTGGCGAGTAGAAGACCGCTCTGGTGGCATCAAAAGCATGCTGCGTTATTGGACCATTGTTACCCTAGGACCGCTGGTGTTGGGTACCGCTTTTATCGCTTCAAGTACCGTACAGAGTCTGAGCTTTCTCAATCGTCAAATTGCAGGCTACGGTATCGACTGGAGTTTTTGGGTACAAATGGCATCGATTGGTATTACGATGGCAGGTTTTATCGGTATGTATTGGTTTATTCCAAAGGCGCGCGTACCAGCAAAGAACGCAGCCATCGCTGGCGTGTTTGTGGCCATTGTCTTTGAATTAATGAAGCATCTGTTTGGTACAGTGATGGCTAACTTTACCAGCTACGAAGCGATTTATGGCGCTTTTGCCGCATTGCCTATCTTTCTACTATGGATTTATCTGTCGTGGAATTTGATTTTATTAGGCGTTGAAATCAGTTATACCTTGACGATTTTTGAGACAGAAGAAGTCTACCCTCGTCACCCGTTACTCAGCTTGTTAGACATGTTGAACTTGGTCTATACCCACCACTTGAAAGGTGAAGCCGTTAGCGAACAAGCACTGCGCAATGTCTTAGGTCGCAAAGAGCTGCCAAAATGGTATACCTATATCAACTACCTACAAGACAGCAATCTGATTACCATGACAGATGATGACGACTATGTACTCAAAAGAGACCTGAGTAGGATGACGTTATGGGACTTTTATCGTACCTTGCCCTATCCACTTCCTATCAAGGACGAGTTGGATGAGATGAAATTGGAAGGTCAAAAACCTTGGCTGAGTTTATTGGTAAAACGTTTTGAGAATACTGAAGCGTATGCCAAACAGCAACTGCATCTACCGCTAAATGCTATTTTTGCCAATAGCGAACCGCGTAAACAATCTACTAGCAAGCATGGCGATGACCATAAATTATTTAGAAAAACCTCTGCCGCCACTGAAAATGTACAACGACATGATAATCTAGATAGACATAATGAGAGTGCTTATAACGGTAATAATCCAAATCTTGAAGCCTCACCGCATCTAGAACCGATGGCTTATGACAAAGACAGTGATATTGAATATGACGATCACGACAATGAAGCCATCATACCTTTAGGGACTAGTGAGAGTCATACTGAGACAGATATGACCAGACGTGTGCACAAAAACGCTATTATTACAGAAGCAGATAACCCTAAGGCTCATCACAGTGAATAAAAATGATGGAGACAGCATCTGGACACGTACGATCAATGCAGCTCAAAACAGGCTTAAGCAGTTCACTAAGTTGTGGTCAATACAAACGCTGACTGACTTGCCTGATCGCTTAAATAATCTGTGGCAGTGGCTGATTGGCTCTTATTGGTTTATTCCAACCGCTTGTGTCATCGTCGGTATTTTACTTGCTCCTTTACTAGTCGCGATTGATCAGCATTTTGATCGTGAAACGGTAAAAGAGATCTCCTTTGCTTTTACTGGTGATGACGAGGCAGCGCGAGCGATTATGACTGCTATCGCTGGTGCGGTATTGGGCGTGGCCGGTACGACATTTTCGATTACAATCGCCGTCCTGTCGATGGCATCCTCACAGTTTGGTCCAAGACTGCTACGTAACTTTTTGACCGACACTCCAAATCAGTTTGTCCTTGGTGCTTTTATCGGTACATTTAGCTATAGCTTACTGGTACTAAAATCTATTCATAAGTCTGACGTAGCTTTTGGTGTGCCGCAATTAGCAGTGACCTTTGCTATTATCATGGCGATTATCTGTGCGCTGCTTTTAGTTTATTTTGTGCAGCATATGGTGCATGCTATTCAAGCGTCACACGTCATTCAAAATGCTAGCAACGATGCGATTGCAAACATTTACTATTGGTATAACGATCGATGTGATATTCAACATCAACGCGATACTGAGCATCATGATATCGAGCAGTTCCAGAACTGGCCTGCTATGCCTATTTATTCACCAAATTCAGGTTATCTACAGCAGATTTATCTTGAGTCATTGATTGCGCTGTCACAAGATTATGGTGGCGTGGTACAAATGCATGTCAACCTCGGTAATTACGTCACTGACAAAAACGTCATTGGCTACTTTTATCAGCGGCCTGCATCTCATCCAAATAACCAACAGAAAACAGCAACCCCGCATCTGGCAGTAATACCGAGAGCGCCTGATGGACTGTTTTGGCAACGTCTTGCAGGTTGCCTGCGACTTGAGCAACGATTGGCGCACTCTAACGACATCGCCTATAGCTTAGGTCAAATGACGGAAATTGCTGTACGCGCACTATCCCCTGGTATCAATGATCCAAAGACTGCGGTCAATTGCGTCCAGTCTCTAACCAGCTGTCTGAGTATTATGATGCGTCGTCAGCCACCAAGTCCTTATCACTTTTACATACCGCAGTCGGACACTAACGATAGCTCTGAAACTACTATCAAACAGAAGCGACTGGCCATATTGGCATTAGTCACTCATATCCCAAAGATTTCTGACTTTATCAATGTATCACTTGGTGAGATACGTCGTTATGCAGCTGCTGACCTAATGGTCTTAAAAGCATTGTGTCAGGCAATGGTCAATTTGAACTATGCACGGGTAAACAGCGCACAGCAGCAAACGCTATTACATGAATTGCATCTGATTCAGCGCGCCGGAGAAGAGAATTTAAATTATCAAGAATTGGTCGATGACTTGGTCGCTATGTGCGAACAAGCCAAGCAATTTATCCTTGATAAGGATGCGCAGCACAAACATTTTAATTATGTCAGTGAGTTTGAAGCCGATATTCGTCAAGCGTTACAGACACAGTCTAGTTAATGTTGTAACCAATTAACTGTTTAGATAGATGGCGGTATCAGTCCTTATAAGCACTTTACTTATAGTCACATTACTTATAATCACAACACCTATAGCTAAAAACATTTATAACGTCCCTATAAGCCCTGCGCTTTAGATACTTTTTATATTCATATGAGACCTACTTTTTATGGCATCTGCAACCAGCCTAACCATCCTAGAAATCAGCGCCATATTTTTATCGATTACCGCTTCATTAACTTATATTAACCACCGCTTTATTGGTTTACCGACCACTATCGGTGTCATGGTCATCTCTATCTTACTGTCAATCGGTGCGATATTTTTGGGCTTCTTAGGGTTTGATCAGCTAATTGATTACGAAGTCAGTTTATTGGAGCAACTTGATTTTACCGAAGTGCTCTTAGACGGCATGCTATCGATGTTGTTATTCGCAGGCGCATTACACGTCAATATTGGTGATTTAAGACGCTACAAGCTACCTATAGGCATCCTTGCCGGACTTGGTACGATCATATCTGCGATGCTCATTGCGACCGCGATTTACTTTATGTTGCCGCTCTTCGGTTTCGGACTACCGTTTCTCTGGTGTCTGTTGTTTGGTGCGCTTATCTCCCCTACCGATCCTATTGCCGTCATGGGTATCCTGTCGTCAGCAGGCGCTCCAAAGAGCATTGAGACTGTGATCGCTGGCGAGTCATTATTCAACGATGGTATCGGCGTGGTTATTTTTGTCTTATTACTAGGGATTTTATCTAGCGGTGATATTCCTACTGCCAACTATGTCGCACATACATTAGCGGTTGAAGCTGGTGGCGGCGTTGTATTCGGACTGGTACTTGGTGCGATTTTGTATTACTTACTCAAAAGCATTGATAGCTATCAAGAAGAAGTGCTATTAACATTAGCAGGCGTCATCGGTGGCTATGCGCTGGCCAGTCATTGGCACTTATCAGGGCCACTCGCCATGGTGATGATGGGTCTGATGGTCGGTAATCGTGGTCGCGAGCTAGCCATGAGTGATAAGACACGGCACTATATTGATTTGTTCTGGGAATTGATTGATGAGATTTTAAACGCCATTTTGTTTGTACTCATTGGTCTAGAAGTGGTGATGATTGCTTATTCAGGCAATTTATTTATTGCAAGTGGTTTGACGATTTTAATTGCGCTGATTGCTCGATTTATCGTGGTAGGTATGACGACAAAAACCTTTCATCGTCAGCTTGATTTGCCTACGGGCGCATGGAAAGTCCTAACATGGGGCGGTTTACGCGGAGGTATCTCAGTTGCGTTAGTATTACAGCTACCAATCGGGGCTGAACGAGAGATTTTATTGGCACTCACTTATGCGGTGGTGATTTTCTCTATCTTGGTACAAGGCCTGAGCGTTGGAAAAGTCGCTAAAAGCATTCGTACGGATGAAAAAACAGTAGACGTATAAGCCAAAAATATATCAGGCACAAAAAATCCAGCGTAAGACAAGTATCTTATGCTAGATTTTTTAACTTAAATTTAAATGCTATATCAAGCCCTTTCGTTTCATATTACGATAAACCACGATAATAATAAGCAGATTAGAAACCAGTATCCCAAGCTTAAACCAGTCAAACGGGCTAACGATCAGATAGTAGATTTCTATAGGAATAAATACCCCGTAGCCTAGTACCCCAAACCAATACGCCCATGTTTTGTCATGCCATAAGCCGTAAGCTTCGAGAAAGCGCAAACTGGCATAAGCGAATATCAATAATAAAAACATCGGCCAGTTTTTACTTGCTTGCTGAGCAATACGTACGGCACTATCGATTTGCGGGGCAAGCATATGGCCGAAGCTGCGCTGCCAAGTAACCGTTGCAGTCGTCAGCCAATGCTCAAGATTGGTATGCCACCACCATAATGCCCCTGCTCCTAGTAACGCACCAACACCTTTCACTACCTCATAAATGGCCACTGCTTTGATAGACTCACTCGCCGTACTGCGCGATTTTTCTTGCTGACCATTCATGGTAACCCCTTTATCCTTCGAGGATGGCGGCAGACGGTCATCCTGTTGGGGCAAATTAGCCAAAGAATGTCTCCACAACACGTCCTTGCAACTGCTGATTGAAAAACGGCGTGTTCTTACCACTCGATAGCATCGATTGCGCGGTTACTTGCCACTCAAGGTTAGGATCGACCAATACTGCACCGCCGATAGCTTCATACTGCTCACTAATACCTGCGATTTTTGCAGGATTTAGGCAGATTTTGTCTACCAGTTGCGAGAGTGTTAACACCTCATCATTGACCAGCTGACAAGCCAATGCCATAAACGTATCGAAGTTTGATATACCTGGCGTACTCTCAGCGAATGGTGCTTTTTTGGCCGTACTATTCAGTGGTTCGTGATGACTACAGATGGCATCGATAGTGCCATCTTTTAATCCGCGGCGGATTGCCTGCTGATCCGTATTACTACGTAGCGGTGGTAACACATATGCCTGAGCATTAAAGCCTTCAAGGTTATCATCAGTTAAATACAGCTGATGCATCGCAACATCACACGTAACAGGCAGACCTTTGTCTTTTGCCCAGCGCATGAGCTCGATAGAGGATTTACAGGATAGCTGACTAAAATGAGCAGCGATTCCGGTCTCTTCAACCATCAGCAGCTGCGTAGACAATGCAACAGTTTCTGCAATCCAAGGAATCCCTTGCAGGCCATGATAAGAAGCAATATAGCCCTCATGTGCCACGCCATCTCCAGACAGACTTGGCTCATCAGGATAAAAGAATACTTTCATACCAAAAGTCGCCGCGTATTCTAGTGTACGCAGCAATACTAAATCATTGCGAAAAGGTCTACGCGCATTAGATACTGCGATACAGCCGCCTTTTTTAAGCCCTGCAATGTTAGACGGTCGTTCGCCCTCTAACCCTGTGGTCAATGCACCCAAAATATGCAAGTAAATCCCGCCATCACTTAAGGCGCGCTCACGCAAGCCCTTTAAAAGTGAGCCATTTTCTAAAATAGGATTGGTATCAGGCGGCGTCACTACATGCAAGAACCCATTACCACGTGCAGCACTGCCTTCTGATTTTAGCGTGCCGTGTTGCTGTTGGCCTGGCTCACGCAAGCGCGCGCATAGGTCTACTAGTGGTGGTAATAACCACATCTCACGGTCAGAATCGAGTGTAGACAGTTTTTCTGTTGCAGTTTGCGGCAATGCATCTTTAAATGCTTTTGGTAAATGGTCAAGAATGGGTGCATCAGTATTAAGCATGGTAGACATAACGTTATTACCGTATCAATAAAATGAAATAAATGAGAATAAGTCGCTCGGCAGGCTGTTATTTGCCAGCCGCTTGATGAGCGCGTTGACCTTCCATTGCAAGCGACAAGACCGCCATGCGAATGGCAATGCCGTTATTTACCTGCTTTAAGATAACGGATTGTGCGCCATCAGCCACACTAGAGGCAATCTCAACACCGCGGTTCATTGGCCCCGGATGCATCACCAATGCATCAGGCTTGGCAAGAGCTACTCGCTCTGGCGTGATCCCATAATGCTTATAGTATTCACTTGATGATGCCAAGAGCGGCGAACCGATACGCTCATTTTGTATTCTTAATCCCATAATCACATCACAGTCAGTGACACACTCATCCATGTTTTCATATACTTGCACGCCAAAACGCTCAATACCTTTCGGCAGTAAAGTGCGCGGCGCACAAACACGGATGTCTGTCACACCTAGTGTTTGCAGTGCACTGATATCAGAGCGTGCTACGCGTGAGTGCTTAATATCACCAACGATTGCAATTGACAGCTCTTCGAATGGGCGCGGCGCTTCACGGTGAATAGTCAACATGTCGAGCATTCCCTGAGTAGGATGCGCATGCCAGCCATCACCGCCATTAATAATTGCGATATCAGGCGTCACTTCTGTCGCCATAAAATGCGCGGCACCTGATGCTGAATGTCGAACTACAAAAATATCCGCAGTCATTGCCTGTAAATTCCACAATGTATCGCGCAGACTCTCGCCTTTTTTGGTACTAGAACGTTCGATATCGATATTGAGTACATTGGCACCCAAGCGTTTTTCTGCCACCTCGAATGTCGTCCGGGTACGGGTCGATGGTTCGAAGAACAAATTCATGACCGTATAGCCGTCTAACTCAGGACGATTGATTAGCTGTCCGTTTTCATCAAAGAAAGTCTCTGCTTTTGCGATAATAGCTTTGAGCTGTGCTTTATTAAGCCCTTCAACACCTAAGAAATGCCGGATACTGCCATCGGTATTGAGCTGCGGACGACTTAGTGACGTATTGAGCCTTTGATGAATCGTATTGGGATCAAATTTTGCATAATCAGTCGGTGAGACTGGTTGTGTAGCGCTACTATCGATAGAATTTGACATAATGGCGAGTCTTTATTGTGGGTTTATATGAGTCTATAGTAATCACTTATTCATCTTTG
>Ga0209295_1000450_pt1 | contig 20640 bp, 21 predicted proteins | sample Porto_5metaG_FD_187428 | JGI IMG/M metagenome (GOLD analysis project Ga0209295, IMG submission 187428) | Marine algal microbial communities from Porto, Portugal - Porto_5 metaG (SPAdes) (version 2) | ecosystem: Host-associated > Algae > Red algae > Unclassified | place: Portugal: Porto... | reverse complement strand
AAGGCGCAACAAAGCGATTTGTTTGGTAGCGACCTTTATGAAAGATTAGATGAGCTTTCTGTACTCGATAATAAATACTATAAAATGAACGGTAATACCATGTCTTTAATAGAGGATTACGTTCGTAAACACCCCAATGAAATCTGTATAGACGAGGATGGTTCACCATTCGATTTAAACTATTCCGGTACCTATACAACATATTATGAAGATCAAAAGTTAAAAGAAGAGTTTAGTATTCAAAAAGGTCATATTCACGGAGCATACAAAACCTTTTTTCAAAATGGAAACCTTAAAGAATCCATAGCATACATCGAAGGAAAGAAAACAGGTATTCGACAAGAATTTTATGAAAATGGCCTCTTAAAATATGAAGTCACTAAAAGTGATGCAGAGATCAAGTTAATTCATAAATGGTTTTATGAAAGCGGTATTCCCAAAAAAATAGAGGAAAGAAATGCCGAAACTGACAAAAAATTTGGCGAGCTCAAAGAATGGTACGACAATGGCCAATTAAAAGAAGAAGGTTATTTTGCCAATAACACTACAAGAATTGGCAAATGGTTTCTATTCTGGAAAGATGGTAGTAAAAAGCTAGAAGGTGAGGCAACGGACGAAAAAGTACGCTTAATTAATTATTGGAAAGAAAATGGCGAGCAAACCCTAATAAATGGTACAGGTATTCATTATACAGAATGGATATCTCGCGCTAGTACAAGTATATATGAAACAGCATACAAAAACTATTTAAGAGATGGAGTTTCTAAAAGCATAACAAACGATAAGGTCACTTTATATCAAGAATTTAAAGACGGAAAGCAACATGGGTATACCCGTACATACTATAACAATGGTAATTTAAAGGAAGAAAAATACTATGAATTAGGCAAGTTGATATCGAACAAGGAGTTGCCAATGTTCAAAAATCCTAAAGTAAAAACTACCATCGTTTGTGAAATGGAAGACGAATGGCTAATTAATAGGAAATTAGAAACAGCAGACTCCTACCCCATCATCTTGAATAAAACAGCATTAGAAGACTCCTTTAAAGCTTCGGTTTCTCTATTTGATAACTATCCACAAGATTATGAATTAAGCTACAACTATTTTGTATCAATTAATGAAGAGGGACACACTACCAATTCAGATTTTCTGATGGCAAGCAATGGATTTTTAAGAGAAGAAGTAGAATCAAGTATTAGGAAAATGAAATTTAAGCCAGCATTGAAAAATGGCATAGCGATTAATTCATATATTATTGTTCACTTTAAATTAAGGCTTAGCTCATAAGGCTTATTACTTACAAGATTTATTAATTTTAAACATGAACTTCAATTTGAATAGTAAGTCTTTAAAAAGTTAATACGAATACTTTATTCGGTCTTAGATTTAAATACCTTTGTAGTTACAGAAATCTTACTGATTAGTTTAATTACTTCATTAAAAGTTCTCCGCTTTTGGTACATGAAGTGAATATAGTTACTACTATTAGTTTCGTTTTCTAATACCGATTTAATCATAAACGGAATGTTTAGACATCAAGGCAAGAGCAGAAAATTAAAGCACAATCTGCAAATTGCCACTATTTTATCTTTTGTAGCAGGCATTGTAAATGTAACGGGGTTTTTGGCTTATAACCAACTAACTACCAATGTTACTGGGCATTTTGCACTTTTCATGAATGATGTTGCAAATCTAGAATTCTGGAAAGGCACTATTTATTTCCTCTATATATTTTCTTTTCTCTTGGGATCGTTTTTCTCTAGTTTTTTGATTGAAAAATTTAGAAAGAATAAAAAATTAAACGTTTTTGTATTACCAACGGTAATAGAATGTTTAATTCTAATTTCAATACCACTTTATAATGATGCTTTTGAAATTACCAATTCAGATTTAATTGTCTGTGCTCTTCTCTTTGCTATGGGGCTGCAAAATTCTTTCGTTACAAGAATTTCAAATGCAGTGGTTAGAACAACACATTTAACGGGACTATTTACAGATTTAGGAATTGAGCTATCCCAATTATTTTTCCCAGAAAAACATCCTAATAAAGAAAAATTAAAATCTAATATTAAACTCCGTCTTTACATAATTTGCTTCTTCTTTCTTGGAGGAATCGTTGGCGGATTTCTTTACCTTCAACTCAACTTAAAATTGAATACACTGATTTTTGGTGCATTATTTCTATTGGCAAGTTTGTTCTATGATGATTTTAGATATCAATTCATACGTACTAAAAGAAAATACGCAAGGCGTTGAGTTTTAGTTACCCTTTTTAAGACAAACGGTAATATGTTATAAAAAAGGAATGCGTATTTTTAAAAGAAGTTCTTAATCCTTTTACTCCTAACATTATCGAAATAACACCAAAAACTATGAAACATCTACTCTCCACATTAATTATCGCCACATTATTGATTTCCTGTAATTCATCAGATAAATCTAAATCAACATCTGCAGAAAATACAGATGTAGACACAACTACAGAAGCAGTTGCGAAAATTGAAAAGCAATTAAAAACTATAGAAACAGATGAAGACCTTATTGCTACGGCTTTAATGGCAGCACCTGCAGAAAGTAGAGCTACAAGTAAAGTAATTGGTTATAATATGGCTGGTGAGTTCGTAACATTAAAAGAAGGTGATAGCGAATATATCGTACTTGCAGATGACCCAAAGAAAGATGGTTTCAACGCTGCTTGCTATCATAAAGAACTAGACCCATTTATGGCAAGAGGTAGAGAATTACGTGCCGAAGGCAAAACTGCAGATGAAATTTTTGCTATTAGAGAAGCTGAAGTAAAATCTGGTAAAATTAAAATTACTCCTGGTTCTGCATTACACATTTATTACGGTCCAAATGCTGCTTATGATGTAGAAACATCAAAAGTAGATGGTGCTAAGCTTCGTTATGTGATATACACACCTTTTGCAACATCAGCATCAATTGGCTTACCAGAAACTCCGTCTGCACCTAATCACCCTTGGATAATGAATCCTGGTACGCACAGAGCACATATAATGATTTCTCCACTTGAAAATGAAGTAGAATAATAACAAAGCGAGTCAAACAGCGTTAACCATATATGGTAAAACGAATACTAAATTACCTTGGTTGGTTTATTTTAGCTATACTTTTAGGCTTTCTACACATGCGCCTAGTTTTAGGTGCACCACCTGAATCTGACGATGAAAAATTCTCGTTTGCAAGTATGATATATGAATGGGCTTTAGTACAAGTTGGCGCAATCGTTGGACTTATTATTGCACTTATATTCATTCCTCTAGATGTTTTTTATTTAAACAATAAACTCCAAGGCAATAGCAAAGCAACTCTTTTTCGTTTTGTAATAATTACTTTAATAGCTGTAATTGTTGGTGGCACGCATTATATTTTAGAAAAAGTAATAGATGTTATTTAGAAAGGCAAGAGTATAGATATCACTACAAACTATATCTTAGCAGTATGAATAAACTTGATATTAGAACAGTAGATGTTGTTCAATATTTACAGCCCTTACGAGAAGGCGGCTCTATGCCAGCTATTGTAAAAGCTGATGATGATTTTTTGTATGTTCTTAAGTTTAGAGGCTCTGGGCAAGGTAAAAAATCACTTATCTCTGAATTTATTGGTGGTGAATTGGCGCGTGCAATCGGTTTAAAAGTACCTGAGTTGGTATTTATGAACTTAGAAGATTCTTTTAGACAAACAGAACCTGACGAAGAAATTCAAGATTTATTGAAGTTTAGCGTAGGGCTTAACCTTGGTCTACACTTTTTATCAGGTGCTATTACCTTTGATCCTTTAATTTCTAAGGCAGATGCCATAACAGCTTCAAAGGTTGTGGTGTTAGATAGTTTAATAAGCAATATTGACCGTACCGCTAAAAATGCAAATCTATTATACTGGCATAACGAATTATGGGTGATAGACAACGGTGCAAGTTTCTATTTTCACCATAATTGGGAGACTTGGGAGAGTCACCTAACCAGAACATTTCCGTTTATAAAAGACCATGTACTTTTACAACAAGCCACTGCCCTACCTGAAGCTGCCGCAGAAATTCAAAAATTCATCACACTAGAGAAAGTAACTGAAATTGTTTCAAACATACCAGAAGATTGGTTGACGAGCGAATCTGATGTATTAAATGCGGATGAAAAAAGAGCTGCTTACATTAATTTTATAATCACTAAGCTATCTATGATCGATGTTTTAGTAAAAGAAGCGGAAGATGCAAGATAGACACACATTTAAATTTGCGATAGTTAGAATTGTACCGAAAGTTGAACGAGAAGAGTTTTTTAATGTAGGTGTGATTTTATTCTGTAAACGGACAAAATTTTTAGATATCAAGTATCAAATCGATGAAGAAAAGTTAAAAGCATTTTCTCCGGAAATAGAATACGAAATCTTAAACGAATATCTAAAAGCTTGGAAATTGATTTGTGAAGGAAAGGAAGCTGGCGGACCAATAGGTAAGTTAGATTTACCTGACCGATTTGGTTGGTTAACAGCTTGTAGAAGCACAGTCATACAAAGCTCTACTACCCGATCCGGATTAAGTACAAATCCAGAAAAAGAACTAGAAGACATATTTAATAAGTATGTTCTGTAAAAAATCTTTAGCTTATAAAAAAGGTCGTTGTCGCATTTACCATTCGTAATTATCACGTTTAATAAGTAAGTTTGTCAAAAATCTTAGACCTACTAAAATCATAAAAGTATTTAAATCTTTTTCACATGGAAACATCAAAACTTCAAAGTATCATACAAGGCATTCCAAAAACGGAACTGCATTTACATTTAGAAGGGAGTTTTGAACCAGAATTAATGTTCCAAATTGCAAAGAGAAATAATATAACATTACCCTATGATTCTATAGAATCAGTTAAAGAAGCATACAAATTCAACAACCTTCAAGAATTTTTAGATATCTATTATGCTGGCGCGCAGGTACTATTATATGAGCAAGATTTCTTTGACTTGACTTGGGCGTATTTAACCAAAGTACACAGTGAAAATGTAAAGCATGTAGAGGTATTTTTTGACCCGCAGACACATACCGAAAGAGGTGTTGCTTTTGATGTGGTGATAAAAGGAATTCACCGCGCTCTAGAAAAGGGAAAAAATGAGTTAAATATATCTTACAAACTCATCATGAGCTATTTGCGTCATATGAGTGAAGAAGATGCTTTTAAAACCTTAGAAGAATCGTTACCGTTTAAAGATATTATCGATGGCGTTGGTTTAGATTCATCGGAAATGGGAAACCCGCCAAGTAAATTTGAAAAAGTATTTAAAGCGTCTGCTGAACATGGCTACAAGCTTGTTGCGCATGCAGGAGAAGAAGGTCCGGCAGAATATATCTGGGAAGCTTTAGATATTTTAAACGTAGAACGCATAGATCATGGCAATCGATGTTTAACAGACGAAGCCTTGGTTAAAAGATTGGTTGACAACAAAATTGCGTTAACCTTATGCCCTACCAGTAATGTTGCGCTGAAAGTGATTCAGAAAATGGACGAACATCCAGTCGCAAAAATGCTTGATAAGGGAATTGTTGCAACAATACATTCAGACGATCCTGCCTATTTTGGTGGGTATATGAACGAGAATTATTACCAAACTGCAAAAGCGCTAAACTTAAGTTTAGAACAAATAGAGCAATTAGCTATTAATGGTTTTGAAGCAAGTTGGTTGAACGATGAATCTAAAAAACAGCACATCCAAGAAGTAAAGGATTATTTTAAATCGCTTTAACTGCAAGCGGAATAAATAGTTCAAAAACAGCACCATTACCAAGAGAACTTTCTACCCTAACTTGACCGTTATGGGTAGTAACAATTCGTTTTACAATAGCAAGACCTATACCAGTACCTTGGTACTCTTCATCACTATGTAATCGCTGAAAAATTTCAAAAACTTTACTTTCATATTTTTGATCAAAACCAATACCATTGTCAGATACCGTTATATGAGAATAACGTTTGTCTTCCGCTAAATCCATTTCAGGATAATCTGCACCATCAACAATTTTACCCATTACCTTTATAACAGGTTTATCTTCTTTTTTAGTGAACTTAATTGCATTAGTAAATAGATTGAACAGCAGTTGTTTAAACTGTATTGGTCTAACCGTAATTTCACAATCTTTAGGTATTTTAAGGACTGTTTTATGCTGCTTAAGTTCTTCGCTTAAAACATCTTTTACATCTAATACCAACTTCTTTAAAGAAACCGTAGTCAAACTATTATCAATAGTCTCGGTAGCGCCGTAAGTCAATAAGTCTTGAATAAGATTCCTCATACGAGCTGCAGACCGATCAATTCTTTCCAATTTATGTTTACCAGCCTCAGTAAGATTATTAAATTCATTATCACTAACCTGAGAAATAAACATCTGTATTTTACGCAGCGGTTCTTGAAGGTCATGACTACAGATATGATTAAAAGACTCCAAATCATTAATCATCAACTCTAACTTTATAGTCTTGATTTCCAATTGATTGGTGCGTTGAAACACCTTTTTCTCTAATTTTTTTGAGAATTTCTTCAGCTTTTTATGTGCCCGTTCAAGCTCTAACTTATTCTTTCTAAGCTCCAATAAGTTGATAACTTGCTCTGACAAAATATTCAGAGATTCTTTTTGGCTATCTGTTAATTTCCTAGGCTTGTTATCAATAACACATAATGTTCCTAAAGGCAATCCACTTGCATTCTTTAAAGGAATACCAGCATAAAAAACAATATTGGGATCACCCGTTACTAGCGGATTATCATGAAATCGTTCATCTTCACGAGCATCTTCAGTAGTAAAAATGGGTTCATTTCCAGTTATGGCATGTGCACAAAAGGCATCCTCAATTGGTGTTTCAGAAACTCCTAGTCCGTAATGAGATTTAAACCATTGCCTTTTATCATCTAGTAGTGTGATCAAAGAAATTGGGGTCTGACAAATTTCTGCTGCAAGTTTGGTTAGATTATCATAATCTTTTTCTGGTAACGTATCTAAAATTGAATAGGAATCAAGAAGCGCTAATCGTTCTTTTTCCCTATCATGAATTTTGGCTTTTGTCATATAAAATTATGAAGAGGTGGTTTTTTAAGACAACAAAGATAATATGCCTGTTGTATTTGATATCTTAAATATAATATAATCCTTTCAAAAAGAAACTATGATACATAGAGCGAAGACTAAAAAATCTGACAATGAAAAACAATTCTTATTTTGGTTAGACAAAGAACTTTTAAAATCTTTAAAAAAAGAAGCATATGAACGAGATTGCCCTATCAAGGAAATAATATGCGAGGGTATTGTATTGTACTTTGAACATAAAAATAAAATCTAAAATTAGATTAAATTATAGCTTCTGTTAAAAGCACCGAAATTCAATTCCATTTGAATTACAATAATGTTTGTTTAATTTGGTTTCTATTATCATAGATTTTTTTTGCAAGCTAAATGTGTTAATATGAATAATCGATTATTTGCTCTTCTATTGCTATTAATAAATATAGGATGTAGTGACAATTCTCTCTTTGAAGGAAAAGGTTCTGTATTTGATGGGGATGTTTATCTTAATTATCAAGAAGATGTTAATGATTTTGCCAAGAAGGGGTATTCTGAAGTTACAGGTGGAGTATTCATCGATAACAATTCTCCTGAAAGACCAAACAAAACTAGCATAACCAATTTAAATGGTTTTGAAAACTTAGAAACAATAGGAACATATTTTTCACTAAAGAATTTCAATGAATTACCGAATATTAAAAGTTTTAAAAATTTAGAATCGGTCGGAACATTTACAATCGTAAATGCAAAAGGTCTAAATAATCTTGATGATTTCTCTAATCTTTCAATCGTTAATGATAATATAGTTCTGGGTAATATTTTTGATTTGGTGGACATTGATGGGCTATCTAATCTTGAATCAGCTCAAGGCTTAAGAATTTATGACTGTGAAAATTTAACTAGTATTGAAGGTTTGTCCGGCTTAACAAAAATGGATGGATCCATCAATATTATAAATACCAATTTGACCAATTTTAATGGCCTAGAAAACATTGAGTCAACAAGAGATTTGATATTGCGAGATAATCGATCATTAAAGAATTTTAATGGATTAAATAATTTGGAATCTACAACAAGTTTAATAATTCATAATCACCAAAATCTAGAAAACTTAGATGGCTTAGAGAATTTGACATCAGTAGCTTCTATTGAATTATTTGAAAACTCTTTGACCAATATTGATGCATTATCGGGAATAACAAGCATGGAAAGCACTTTGGAAATAATCGACAATCCACAATTACTAGACTTAAAGGGGCTAGAAAACCTTGAATCAATAGAAATGAGAATTGTCCTTTGGAAAAATCACTCATTAACAAGTTTGGAAGGCTTCGAAAGCCTCCGTTCTGCCGCTACAATGAGGATTACCGGAAATAATAATATAGCGTCTTTAGATGGGATTGAAAACCTAATCTCTTTGAGTAGCCAGCTTTCAATAAGTAGCCATCCCAATCTAGTGAATTTTTGTGCCTTGAAGCCTTTACTCGAAAACGGATTTACTGATGATACTTCAAAATTTTCAATTCAATTAAATAAATTCAACCCAACTCATCAAGATATATTAGAAGGTAATTGCAGCAAATAACTATATTTTTTTAAGATGAGAATTGTTTTTTGGATCTTTTATGTAATTACTATTTTACTACTTATATTTTCAATTGTTCTGATTACAATGGGAAATATGGCATGTTCTGGTGATGGCTGTATGATTAAATTACTATATATTATTGGTACGCCTATTTTAATTATTTTCGGAATTGTTTTTGTTTTAATGACGAGAATCGTTGTTAAACAATTAAATGCAAAACTCAAATAAAGTAGTGCTAAGATCACTATATATTAAGCAAAGTCAATATAGATGGACGGCCCCTATTTAAAACTACTTTTACTAATTATACCCGCAATTTTTATAGTGTGTAAAATTGCCCTATTTCCATGGTTGCACGCAATGGGAGTTAAGAATAATTTTCTAAAAAAAACTTTAACTGTAATAGTTAATATTTACAATACCAATGACCAAATAATTGAAAAATTTATAACAGAAGGAGAAATTTATAAAATAGATAATTATGAACTAATTGAAATCAAGAGAAGAACTCAAACAATATTTAGTATTCCATATCTTCCGGAAAAGATGCTGAAATCAGATAAGTTAACCTACAAGACTGACTATTACATTATATTAGATGTATTTGATAAAACCGAATTTGACAAAATCAAAGGTTTTAGTGTAACAAGGAACTAGGTTTTAAGGGTTGAAATCAGGATAAATTAAGATGGTATTTTTTAATTGATAAAATTTTATCTTAGTATGGTACTGTTATTCTTTTACTGTAGTTGACATATGAATAAAAAGTACGACCCAAAAAAATACAAGAAATTAAATAAGAAGTTCTGGAAGTACCAAAAAGATAGTATACCATTCTATATTGTTCTAATTGGTATTCCTATAATTGTGATTACCTTAATGTACTATATTGATAAATATTTTAATATATCCTAGAGTCAGAATTATATTAAAGAAACTTAAAAAGTATTTTTGACTATTTATTTTTTTTTACAAATAAATTCGGTTAAAAAAATACTTTAATTTCTCGCTAAAGGCTATTCTCAAAAATAGATACCTTCAATTGTAAATAGTTTAAATTTAAAATCTAATTCGCTTTGAACCTATGTGTAAGAAACTAAGAAGGAATAAGATTAGCCTATCGGCATGTCAGTAAACTAAGGTCTTAAGCTAAAAAATGTAAAATTATTTGCGTTGTAATTCAAGTTTAATAAAATTACCTAATCTATATTATAATGAAAATAATGAAAGCTCAGCTTATAAATTTTATTGCAAAAGCAGATTGGCAAGGTGTACTTAATTATCTAAATCCTCTACCTTCAGAAGAACGCAATATACTTTACAACTATCTTAAAGCCTTTGATATCAATAGAGATTTGCTGGGTAAAGATGGGTTCGATTTAGAAGGTAAAAAAAGAGAAGCGTTTTTCGATAATCGAAAAAGAATTAGCAGTTGTTTGGAGATTGCAACACTAGCTTGTACTCAAAATGCTGAAGAGATGTTAACTTTTGGCACATCACCAAAAGATCAAGTATTCAGACACCTTTCGTCACCTAGTATGGGTTATGAACCCATAATCACTTTTTTTAAAAAATTTCCACCAACATATTTAGATGCTGCGATTAAGAAAATTGCAAAAGAACAATTCTCAAGAATTGATTTTCAACTACTTTGGAATCTTCATGAAAATGGTTGGGTAACTTTTGACGAAGAAATTTTTGTACGTAGTCTTTTTATCGTTCACATGTTTGATAGAAGTACGGTCAGCGATGCAAATTTTCTTATGGAAAACCCTAAGGCCTTTGAAAAGGTTTTTCTTCAATTTTATAAATATGAATTACCTGTTTTAGACATTTCAAAATGGCATGGCAAAGTGGATTATCAATGTGCCAAGGTGAATACCTTTTGGACAGAGGTCATTCAAATATTTCTAGAAAATGATGTTAAGATTCCAAGAAAATTAATTTCTAATCTTCTAGAATCATTATTAAATAATTGGAAGAAACCTCATTTAAATTGGCATATTAGCCTGATAATATTATTGTCACCTACAAAAGTAGAATACTTAAAACATCAAAACTTATTTTTCGCTTTTTTCAATTCTGATAATTTAAGAATATTGAATTTTACTGTTGAAACAATAAAAAGTATTCATACAGAAAAAGGTTTTAATCATAAGGCTTTTGTTGAAAGTGCACCAACACTATTTATTAGAGAGAAAGTAGATAAAACCTTAACAAGATTACTCCCGTTATTTACTTACTCATTGGATAATAATCCAGAATTACAACGACATATTTCTGAGCAATTAAGCTTAGGCTTGTTACAAGTTAATACACTAACTCAGGCAAAATTTGCGACATTGATCGTAAAGTACACTCCCAAAGAAGCGCTTAATGAATGTATTGAACCTTATGTTTCTGTACTAAAAATTAAAGCCTTGGAGATTTTAGGTGTAGAGAAGAACGATGCTGATGTTGAAGAAACTCCTATAGAAAATGAAGTACTTACATCCGTTACTCCGCCTAATAATTGGGATGATTTACTATTTCATATCGGCACCTGTATAACAACTAAAACAGCTTGCGATATTGATTTGTTTTTTGAGGGGTTACTAGCTTTGCAAGATGTCATACCTGAAGATTATCAGAAACAATTAAAACCTTACTTAAGGCAATTGAATAAACGCCATTGGGAAATAGAGGTGATGCTTTATTTTAAAGAATTCATCAATAATTGGAGCAGCAGTAATAAAAAGTATTTTGAAGCAGTAACCTTAGACCGAAATCACATTCCTTTTTTAAGACACAAGGGTATATTGACTTTCAATAGGTTGCAAAAGAAGAATACGCTACCATTTTTATCTACACCAACACATCTCCCATTTTATGTGCATCCTGATAACTTAGTTGCTAAACTTGTGCAGTATGAAGAACAAAAACAAGCTCCAGACCTTGAAGATTTAATTGTTGCAATTAATAGAATAATAAAAGAGAACCCATCCAATGAAACTGTTGAAAAGGCAAAGAATTTAAAGGGAGACTATAGGTTAGCGATTCAATTTTTACTAGGAATTTCAGATACTGTACAATTAGAAAAAAAACTTTTTTCATCCAACGCAAAATTGTTGCCACTTTGGTCGCAAGTGTGCCGAACTAAGAATCCTGATAAGCAATATGATGAATTTTCAAAGAGTAAAGTAGCTTCAATTCCAACCGTAATTAAACCTTATCATACAGGGTTTAAAATAGTGGTTCAAACTTCTGGTAGTTGGACTTGGTATCGCTTGAAACTTGATGCAAATTGGAATAATGGACGATGGTATGTTGATGACAAAGACAAACCTCAGAAACACCCTTCATTGCATTATTATGCAGCACCTCACGGTTTGGCGTCTAGAGAAGATATTATCTATCAAATTACTATGTTGCCAAATTATGTGGATGCTTGGCTATGCAGATATTTACCCGATACGGCTTCAAATAATGAGGTTGCCGAATTTGAACAGTGTCAATATCCTTTACAAGCGTTACTTGATAATAAGTTAAAAGTCTATCATAGTGGTTGGCTATATATCGCCCAATGTCTAATTTTTGAGAAAAAAATATCTCGAGAATTAGCAGCTGAGTATATCTCATATTCTATAAAAAATGGTTGCATAGCACAAGAGGTAATAGCAAAAGCGCTTGGCGTGATGCTTTCTGAAAAATATGCTCCTGTAAAAAGGCTAACTGATTATATTGAAAAACCAGGTCACAGCAAAAGGGTTAAAGAACTACAACATTCAATTCTGATACAATGCATCTTAGAAGCGACGGCAGGAAAATTACCCAACAGCTTCAAAAAGATAATCACTTTGCATCAAGAACTCTCAAAAGAGTTGAAAATCAAAGAGAATAGGCTTGTAGTTGAAAAATTAAATACGCTTAAAAAATGAAAGTAGCAGATTTTGCATATCAATATTCAAGTGCTTCCAGGTTCGGTGCTATTGCTAATGAAAAGGCTTTGCTATTTTCTCATTGTTCTGAAATAGAAGCCGATGATGCTATTGATTGTTTTTATTATGGTCGTTTTACGAATTCTTTTTTAGCATCGCAATGCCTGGTTACTCTAGCTAAAACTGTTCGGTCACATTTTGCGATAGCGCAAGGGTTACATATGCGACTTCGTGACCCTATTATTTCAGTAGGCAACAGTCAATTAAGGTTTGAAGGCTTTTCATCATGTAATGGGGTTTATGCGCGTATTGATATGGATGATGCCTCACTAGATGGGGAGTTTCTAAATGAAGGTTGTACAAATATTGATTTTAATAATCCTACGATTAGAGCTTTTAATGAGGTAGGAAGAGGAGAAAAACTTATACTTGGTATTGGTGAAAAGGAAACGAATTTCATTACCGAAACAGAGAATATTATTGAAAAAAAGGTGAATTTACCAACTCGATGGATTAAAGGTTTGGGTAATGTTCAAACCTATCTTTCAGAGATGCAATGTGCTATCAAACTGACTAAAATTGAAGCTATCCAGTTTTTTAGGTCGGTACCCAAAACACCAGTTAAGAATGATTATTTCATTGTAAAAGAAAAGAGTAAGTGTTATTTGTCTACTACAGCGAAACCAAAAGCTTTAAGAATTGCCGGTGTACACCGCCTAACTCTTTTAAATGGTTTGCTAACGCTAGTAGATTCGGTATCTTTTTATGCGAATGACAGTGAACAGAGCTTAGCTATTACAATGCATTTTAAAAATATGAGAATGTTATTTGTATTTTCTCCGGGAGTATATCGTGGATTTTCTGGGGAAGGAAAAACCTTAGAAAACCAAACTTTGATTTTACCAGATGATTATATTCTAGGTGTTAATCAACTCTGTAAAACCAATGGTGTTTTTGATACTAATACTTTAGCAATAGAAAGTGACGTAGATTTTAGACTCATGGATGGCTTAACAGCTACTTTGTCTTCAATCGGACTGTTAGGATACGATTTAGAGGAACAACAACATTTTTATCGCAGATTACCTTTCAAATTAAACCGCCTCAAAGGTTTAAATCCAAGATTTGCCAATGCCCAAAAACTTGTTGCGAAAAATTTTATTGAAATCACGTCAGCCAAGTCAGGAGTCATAGTAGCACAGGTAAAAGGAACTGATGGAATCACACATAAAGTTATCCTAGATTCAAATCAAAACCGATGTACATGCACTTGGTATACAAAGCATCAAGATAAACGCGGTTTTTGTAAACATATTTTGGGAGTGAAGATGAAGCTTGAAGGGACAGATTCTTAATTTTAAATAGATGTACAAAGCCTAAAATTTTATAAATTCAAGAAAAATATAAAATGTTAATAACTATTAAAGATGCTACATTCTCAGGAGAGATTCTTAATGAGATAGAAATTGCCGTTCAAAACGAACGGACCACAGTACAAAACCTTATCGCCGCTCGTGTAACTTCTGAGGTAAATTCCTATAATGATAAACTACCAGAGTATTTTAAAGGACTCATACAGCCCTCTGAAGCAGAGAAAACCTTAAACGGGTTTCGACTGAAGAGAAGGGAAAAGAAAATCGATGTTGAAAAACAAATCTGGACAGCATTAGATGCCTTTCTAAAGAATGGATATTTTATACTTATTGACAATCAACAAGCAGAGGATTTAGATCAAGAAGTATTGGTAAATAAAACAACAGAAATAAACTTTGTAAAACTTACTCAATTGGTTGGAGGTTAACACATTACTATGGGAATAAAAAATACTTTTTCTAATCTATTTAGGAAAAACGAGGAAAACTCACAAGAAAATAACTACTTCGATCAAGTAATTAATGCTATTGTCACAGAGGCATATTCAGACTACAATGAGCAGCAATATTGGGTGAACGTTTCTTTTGGCAAACTAGAATCTTATAAACAACTTAAGGTCAAAGATGTTACTACTAAAAAAGAATTTGTTTTCTATCTTTTATCGCAAATTAACAAATACATTGTACTTCACAGAAAAGAAGCTAATCGCAAAAATATAAGTGTAGATAGAAAAAGTTATCTTTTACCAGAGCTATTTAATTTGCTTATGCGGAGTAATCTTGGTTTTACTGATAATGAAATCGAAATGCTTTTTAAGGAATATAAAAAATCTGATGAAAAGGCTTGGCAGTGGTTTAAAAACTGGCCAATTGGGTTTACACTTCAACAGGTAGAACGCATAGTGAAAGAGAGAAGTCTTTCTGTTGAGCTGAATAGTCTTCTTAAGGATATTTTAAAGTGGCCACAACTTAAGGCAGGAAGGCACTATTGGGGATCCGATTTGGAGAAAGTTAAGGTGAAAATTGAGAAAATAATCTTTGAAAGCGAAAATACTGATGGCGGTGTAGCCCCTTATATTTTATCAAAGGACCGACTGGCAGAAGTAATTAATCCAGAAATTGAAAAACTAAAAGCCGAGGAACAAAACCATTGGTATTCTCTTTTTCATTTATTCATTAAAGCAACGGGATCCAAACCAAGTGCTAAATATCTAAAGAGCACCAGTTCGTTCATCGATTCTATCGGTTCAGCTAAATATAAAAAACAGGTTCATGAATGGTTAGATTTTATAATTCCCTTAAAAGAAATAGAGACTCCCCATACACATGATTATGGTGATGGAACTACTTATCAATATACTACTTATGATTTTCTGCATGAAAAAAATACAATTTTCCTAAAAGGACTTGTTTGGAGTTTATCTAAATTTCATGATTCAAAAACCTTAAGTTTAATTGCAAAACTTACGGAAAGGTCATTTAAGAAAATCCCTGGAGTTGGTCCTACAGCTGCTGGCGTTGGTAATGCTTGTATTTACGTATTAGGCAATACAAAAGGTTTAGAAGGTATTAGTCACCTTTCTAGATTAAAATTGAGAATAAAACAGAACAATACAAAAAAACTTATTGAAAAATATATTGAATCATCCTCAGAGAAATTAGGAATTTCAACCTCTGAAATTGAAGAATTATCAATCCCTGATTTTGGACTTACTGATGGATTTAAAAGCTATTCATTCGACGACTATACCCTTGAACTTAAAATTGAAGCCTTAGGTAAAGTGATATTGAGTTGGGTTAAACCAGATGGTACTAATCAAAAAAGCGTTCCTTCTTTTATTAAAAACTCTGCAACTCATAAAAAAACGCATAAACGTGCTAAAGACGAAGTTGCCCAGATTAAAAAATATTTAACCGCGCAAAGAGATCGTATTGATCGTTCATATTTGTTTGATAGAATTTGGACTTTTGAAAATTTCTCTAAATTTTACATAAACCACGGATTAGTAAGTTTTGTAGCAAAAGACCTGGTTTGGGAATTTAAAAACGATAATAGCTATATTGCTGCTTTACACTTTCAAAACAAGTGGAGAGATATCAATGATAAAGAGCTGACTTGGATAACAGATGAGACTGAAGTTCGGTTTTGGCATCCAATAAATTCAGAAGTCAGTGAAGTATTGGCATGGCGTGGTAAATTAGAAGAACTTCAGATAAAACAGGCATTAAAACAAGTGTATCGTGAAGTGTATATTTTAACAGACGCTGAAATTAATACTAAGTCTTATAGTAATAGAATGGCAGCCCACCTTTTAAAACAACATCAATTTAATGCGCTTACAGCCATAAGAGGATGGCGCTACTCTTTGTTAGGTGCTTATGATGATGGTCGTGATGGCGAGATTGCTAAAATTAATTTAAAAGAATATGGCTTAGAAGCTCAGTTTTGGATTAATGAAATTTACGCTGATGATGCATATAATGATGCCGGTATATGGAATTATGTTGCAACCGATCAAGTGCGCTTCGTTGATGAAAATGAGGAAGTAAAAGATTTGATAAAAATTCCTAAAATAGTGCTTTCTGAAATAATGCGCGATGTGGATTTATTTGTTGGAGTTGCAAGTGTAGGTAATGACCCTGAGTGGAGGGATAACGGGGGGCTACCACAGTACCGCGACTATTGGACTAGTTATTCTTTTGGAGATTTAAACGAGGTTGCAAAAACGAGAAAAGGGATACTAGAAAAATTGGTGCCTAGATTAAAAATTAATAAAGTCGCAAATATTGATGGTAAATTCCTTAAAATCAAGGGTACAAAAAGAGTTTACAAGATTCATATAGGTAGTACAAATATATTAATGGAGCCTAATGACCAATATCTATGTATTGTGACTGCAAGAGGCAAAGATAAAAATACAGAAGATGTGTTTTTACCATTTGAAGGAGATAGGGGGCTATCATTAATTTTAAGTAAGGCATTTTTATTAGCAGCCGATGATAAGATTGATGACCAAACTATTCTAAGTCAAATTAATAGGTAGCAAAAGTTCAAATAAACGATAAACATTTTCATGAAAATAAAATGGGAAGCATATGATCCAGATTGGTTGGTCAAAATTGCTCTTGAACAAATCCCAATTGAAACCGAAGTAATTAACTCCATTAGAAAATGTAGAAAGGGCTTTTGGGAAAGTAGAGCATACGTTTATTTTGTAAATCCTGAAAACGCTAATGAGCCGAATGCAGAATGGCAGTTTGGTCAAAATTTGATTCTTAAAGATAAGAAGAAAGGCGAAATAGTATTAGACATACTAAAAGACAACCGATTAGGTGGAATTGAATTTAAGAAATACGTGAAATAAGATTTCAACAAACAATGGTCTAGAACACCATAGGGTATTCACAAAGTTTAAATAAACGATAATTATGCTTAATGTAGACCATTACCTAAATATTTATAAGTTTCGAAAAGAGATGATGGAAGATGGCATCACCAATCCTTTACCAGAAGGAAGAAAGCTAATTAATGAAATCGTTTCTAAGCTTTCAAAAATGCCTTTAAATGAAGTAATAGAACTAAAACGAAAAGATGGCAAACTAGTTATGTTAGACTCCAAAGGAAATATTATAGTTACTGTTCCAAGTATTGACAAAAATCAGTAAAAGTTAAAATAAATTACAAATCAGCATTTATACAAAAGAATATATTAACAACAGAGTTAACGAAGAGTTTTACATACTTACTTCCGGTAATATCTATGATGAAGGAAAAGATATAAATAATGGATATACAAGTAAGCACTATTAAAAAACATATTACTTATTTCTTTACAATATCAGCCGTTAGTCGTTGCTATACAGTGATCTTTCGCGAAGAAAAAAAGATTAAATTCGATCATCCCTAAACCTCCAAATCTAACTATAAAGCTTAAGAAGTTTAACTTCGATAAAAAGAAAAAGCTCAATATCAAAAAGATATTGAGCTTTGCTCTAAGCGGAGAAAGAGGTTATTGAACCTTTTTATACTAAAACATACTTAAACATAATAAATACAGTACATACGAGTGATTATGTCAAATATTTATATCTAAATTATAAGCTTAAAACATAATTAAATATATCTTTACTGTCACCTAAACTGTCACCCAATAACGTAATATGAGATATACATTTAATCTTAAAAATTCGAAATCATCAAGTGACACCCCAATTTTCTTTTCCACTTATTTCAAAGATGAGGGAAGAAAATTTGTTTATTCTACTGGTGAAAAGATTAACCCAAAAGAATGGGACTTCAAGTTGAGAATTCCTAATAACACCACAGGTAGGTCTAGCGAAGCTGAAAGGCATAGAACTATAAAACAGCAATTAGACAGATACTCAAGTTACTTTTTAGACCTAGTTGGCAGGTACAAAAATATTAACGAGCCTTTAGATATAGAAACCACCAGAAATCATTTTGACAAACACTTCAAAAAGACCAAGCCCAAATCAAACAGGTTCTTCGAAGTCTATGAAATTTTCTTAGACTCTAAGAAGAATGACAAATCGGGAGACGCCAATACTTCTAGTACTATTAAAAGGTATGAATACAATCAAGATTTGTTAATAAGCTTTCAAGCTCATAGCAAGAGAAATTTAAACTTAAATAAGTTTGACAGTAATACTTATAATTTATTCTTAGACTATTGTATTACAGTTAAAAATCATTCCTCTAATACACTTAGAAGAAATGTTGGTTTACTAAAAACTTTTTTAAACTGGGCATTAGAGAATGCCTACACTCATAATATATCATTTAAAAGTTTCAAAACGCCCACTGCTTTTGTCACCGATGAAGTTGCATTAACAATGGACCAGGTTAATCAAATTTATGAGAAGGACTTTTCTAAAAATAAAAAATTGGAAAAAGTGCGAGATTTATTTGTATTTGGATGTTCTACAGGAATGAGATACGGTAACTATTCAAAAGTGAGAGCGAAAGATATAATTGATAATTGTATATCGGTTATAGACAACAAAGACCAAAATAAACAACTAAAAATCCCCTTAAACAAAATATCAAAAGCTATACTTGAAAAGTATAACTATCAACTACCTGTAATTTCAAGTCAGAAATTTAATGTTTACATCAAAGAAGCAATTGGGGATGTAGATGACTCATTTAAAGAGAAAATAAAGAAAACCACAAAAATTGGTAATAAAATAATTGAGGAAGATATAATGTTCTGCGACAGGATATCTAGCCACACAGCACGAAGAAGTTTTATCACTATTATGAAAAACAAAAAGATACCCGATAAAATTATTATGGAATTTACCGGACATAAGAGTTTGGAAATTTTTAATAAATACTACAAACCTAACGAGGAAGATAAAAACGATTTTATGTCTTCTGTATGGAATAACTAAAACAGATAATGGAAAAAGAACAAAAAAAGATAGATGATTCAATCGACATCGCTAAAATAGTCCTTCAAAATACGATACTTAAAATTGATATAGAAGGGCAAAAAAAATTGAATGAAGAATTACTAGAAAAAATAAAAATTATCCAAGAGAAATTTAATGATAATTTTATCGAAAATGGTAAACTTAGAGTACAAATTGAAATTATAAAGGACGAACTAAATGCGAAAAACGTGGAAGAAGTTCTATCTATTATTCGCAAACTTAAAAATAGCTTACAAAAAAGTGATTTTCATATAAAGCAATATGAAACTTTAGTACGCGAAATAGACTATGTATATGTAAATCAATTCGACAAGTTACTATGGGGGGACAATTATCCCGCTCTAAAAGTACTATTTAGATATTTACAAGAAATGAATGCGCTAACAGTAAATTGGAGTTATTTCGCAAGTAAAATGAATTATGGAAACATGGATTCTATCAATCTTAATACTAAGGTATTATCCAAACAAGATCTCGGATATCTTTTAGCTAAAATCAAGCCATTTTTCTTAGATGAATTCACCGGAAAAGCGTCTAGATATCATGCTATAATAGGGAGAAAATTCACAATTGACAGCATTCCCTTAGAAAGTTCCTTCTTCAAAAAATATCTTCGTAAGTATAATTCTGGCAAAATACCTGATAATTTGAAAATGTCAGAAATTGATAAATTAGCTTTAGATATAACTATCAAATATTATTAAATAATCATATTAGAGGGATAAAGTCTATTCCATTCACTAAAACTCTCCAATAAATCTCCTTTAAATTCTTAAATCACTAATAAAAATTACTATAACCAACTGATATACTTTTAGTTAAAAAATATGACTTTTTAACTTTCCCTCTTTTTACCCTCTTCTCATTCTTTAAAATCTTTGCTGCAATCATTTTAAAAATATAAAGAATGGAAAAAATTGTAGTTACAACGAGAGCAGAATTGAGATTAATTATTGACGAATCCGTTGATGAAAAATTTGGGCAATTCAAAAAGTTTATTAGTGAAGAGTTAAACCCTCCGAAAAAAAAGTACACTGTTAAAGAAGCTGCAACGAAATTTAATGTTACTGATTTAACCGTTAGAAACTGGATCAAAAAAGGTTACTTAAAAGGCGATAAAATTGGCAGAAGAGTACTTATTGATGCTTCTGAGCTTGAAAAATCCCTAACCGAAATCAAATCACTTAAATACAAGAGATTATGAATTCATTTTTCCAGCAGAACGGTTTT
>Ga0209295_1000449_pt1 | contig 20651 bp, 7 predicted proteins | sample Porto_5metaG_FD_187428 | JGI IMG/M metagenome (GOLD analysis project Ga0209295, IMG submission 187428) | Marine algal microbial communities from Porto, Portugal - Porto_5 metaG (SPAdes) (version 2) | ecosystem: Host-associated > Algae > Red algae > Unclassified | place: Portugal: Porto... | reverse complement strand
TCAATCGTCTACCGTCTCCTCTGCCAACGCCCGTTTATAGGCTGGCAATTCTTTTAGTTTTTCTATCAGCCAAGGCTTATTGGTGAGAAATTCGTAATTATTTATTTTTTCTATTAGGGGTAAAATTTTACCATGCTCGCCTTGCTGTCGAATACGTTCGATTTTTCGAATAACGGTCGTGAAATTGACATAAGCTTTTTTTAGTCGGGTAGGCATACCGTTCTGAGAGTGAACGTACTCTCTGAACGACTTGCACAAAGCATCGAAGGCAAGTCCCTCTTTAAGTTCGTAATAAGTACGTAGAAGCACCGTTTTACGTCCCAATTCAAAGGATAAATCAATTTTTTCGGTTTGATTGAGATGCTCCATCGCAGTTTTAAAATCTTTTTGATAAAAGGCTAATATGGCTTTATTGTAGTGATATACACTATCCCTACTATCGGGCTTGACATCATTGATATGGAGTTTAAGGAAATCTTCTGCCCATTTAAATTCACCTATTGTTGCACTCAAAGAAACAATATTTTTCACCAATTGCCCGGAAACATATTTACGATTAGATAACACTCGCTGTTCAGCTTGTTTTTTGTAAATAGAAAAGAGTGTTTGTGCATAATTGCTATGTCCCTGTACTATTTTTCGGATACAAAAATTGGTTATTGTACTATACAAACTTAGCAACTCATTTTTGGGAATATCAAGGTAATACTTGTCAAATATACTTAGTAATTCTTTAAAATCTTCTTCTCTTTCATTACTTATAGTCAATAACATAGAATACTGTATAGCAATCATGGGGTTCTCCCGAATGCTATCCGGCTTCAATAATTCTTTGGTAGGGTCAATTTGAGGCTCGTTTTGTTCGGTAGAATATCTTTTTTTATAACTCTCAATCTCACACATTAACTTTAGGCGATTTACTAGATAAAATTCATCTAATACACGAGTAATTTCATTAAGGTCTTTCCAGGCATTTTTCTCATTCAATAATATAGTATGACTATAGCGGTTGCCTATGAGTAGGTAATGCTCAAAATAAAACTGCTCCCCCCTCTGTTTGATAGTCTCATGCCTATTGATAGTATTGGTGATAATACTTCTACTATACTCCAGGTTTTGCCTCTCCAACAACTCCTCCAAAAGCAAGTGTTGTTTTATATAAGGCTGCCTATTTAGCCGTTCTATCACAATAAAACCCTCTGCTAATTTAGTAAGTTTACTTAAAATAACCTCTAAAGTATTTATTTTTTTCGTATCTTTGAATACACTTACGCAAAGTTCAGCTTTTGTGAAATTTATTCCCGGTACTTCAAAAAGGTAGTATTTAAGAGAATTAAATACGTCAACGCATTGTTGACTACGATTATGATAAGGAGAATGTATAAAACGCTCAAATTGCTTCATATCATAATCCGAAAAAGTATTCATTAGCCTTACAAAGCGGTTTTTGTGCATTTTTATTAACATTTTACATGATGAAATCAATGAGGCAAAATTAAAAAAAATAGTTTAAAATTAAAAAGAAAATATCATTAAGTAGTTCATTGCAGAGAAATACAGATATTTTAGTTGTTAAATTAAATATTTATTTAATTCAGTAAAAAGGCATTAAACGTTTTTTTTTATCCATAAGTCGATGTACTTTTGAATCGTGCAAAGGCACATACGGCTTTACCCAAACCTAATTTTCCCATGGTAAGCTTTTATCCACTACCCAAACTACTCATACTTGGTCTACTGCTATTTGCAGCACCCATAGTATGCGCCCAACAAAACACTAATACTGACAACGAGACGAAAGAGGTAATTGTAAAGTTTACAGACCGCATTACACAGAGTAAGAAGCGAGAAATTACTGACAAGGTACAAGCTGTATTAATTAAAAAATTTGAAAATACGGATACGGAACTCTGGAGGATTCCTTTAATAGTAGAAATAAACGGGCAGACCTTTAAAGGTCTACATACTATTTCCGATTTTGTGAAAAGTCAACCCGGTATTCAATACATAGAGCCGAATCATTCCATAGCGATTTTCAGCGCACCAAACGACCCATTCTTTAACAGATTATGGGGCTTACAAAATACAGGACAACTTGCAGGTTTATCCGGTGCGGACATAAGCATCTTGCAGGCTTGGGAAATCTCTACGGGAAGCTCAAACATCACTGTTGGTGTGTTGGATACAGGGATTGACTGGACACATGAAGACCTCGTCGAAAATATTTGGCAAAACCTTGCCGAAGATGCAGACGGAGACGGTCACGTCATAGAATGGAACGGCAATCAATGGGTACTAGACCCCGGAGATTTGAACGGACAAGACGATGACGGAAATGGCTACACTGACGACCTTATCGGTTGGGATTTTGTCAATAATGACAACAACCCATACGACGATAACGGTCATGGAACACACGTATCCGGCACTATAGGCGCACGCGGTAACAACGGAAAAGGTATTACTGGAGTTGCCCAAAATGTCCGACTCATGCCACTCAAAATATTTGATTTGGCAGGTATCGGTTACGTTGCTACTGTAAAAGAAGCAGTGGACTATGCCCTCGAAATGGGTGTAGATATTACAAATGTAAGTTGGGGTACTTCTCAAATTTCGCAAACTATGCGCGAAGCTTTTGAAACCGCCAATGATAACGACCAAATTGTCGTAGCTGCTGCGGGAAATAATAACAGAAATAATGATATTCTTCCTGTTTATCCGGCAAGTTATGACTTTGAAAATATAATAGCTGTTGCGGCGGTCAATCGCCACAATAGTCTGACAATATTCTCCAATTACGGAGAGACATCTGTGGATATCGGAGCGCCGGGTGGGGACATTTATAGTACCTTGCCCGGCAATTTTTATGGGTGGTACTCAGGTACATCCATGGCAGCCCCACACGTCACAGGTGCAGTCGCTCTGGCACTTTCAGCCTGCGACAATAGTACACCTGCACAGATAAAGAATCACCTGATCAATACCGCAACACCGCTTAATACGCCCAATAATAAAGGCTTATCTGTACTAAGTACCCATCAATTTTTACAAGAAATCATGCGTCCCGATGCTGAATTTACCTATGCAGCAGACGGCTTAGAAGTAGAATTTTCTGCCGAAAACGAGGACGATAACCTAACATATGAGTGGGATTTCGGAGACAATTCAGACGGAGAAACTGATGACGAAGAAGCCGAACACGAATACGAAGAAGCAGACAATTATATCGTTTGCCTCACCGTTTCAAATGCTTGCGGCTCTAATACTACTTGCCAAAATATCTCAATTAATATCGACAACATCCTACCGGACTGTATGCCCGAATGGCAACAATTTACCAGCGGTGACCACATACTCTCACTCGCCGAAGAAGGCGATTATATCTGGGCAGGAGGTAAAGGCGGATTGGCAAAAATCAATCGAATAGACGACACAAATATCTTTTTTACCAATAATAATTCAGGCTTACCACACAATAGAATCAATTCGATTACAATTGATGCCAATGGCACAAAATGGATAGGTACAAAAGGTGGCTTAGTTAAATTTGACGGTACAAACTGGACGACCTACACAACACAAAATTCGGGGCTTCGCTCCAATAATGTGCAAAATGTAGCCATTGGATCAACTGGTCAAATCTGGATAGCTACCATCGGCGGTGGCGTCGCATTATTTAACGGGCAAAGCAACTGGATAACACTAGAGGACAGTAATGCCATGTTGCCCAATAATGATGCGAACGATTTGATACTGGACGACCAAGCCAAATTGTACGTAGCTACACCCGATAATGGCGTGTTGAAACTAAACTCCAATGGTTTTGTAGACTTAGGTATCGGTAGCATTTCATCTGAATATAATACCGTCAACGACCTAAATATAGATCCTACAACAGGCTACCTATGGGCAGCTACCGACGGCGGAGTCGCCAAATACGATGGCAATACATGGCAAGCCGTAAATCTGGGCTTGGGTGGAAATCCGGTATTGTCTATTGATATAGATGCTACAGGAAAATCATGGGTAGGTACAACATCTGGCAGTTACTATTTTTTAAATGAGTTGTGGCAACCCAATTACAGTAATTTGGGAAATGAAGGCAGCCAAAAAATTAATGCCATCATAAGCACCGAAAATGGTCAAAAATGGTTTGGGACAAACAACTCCCTCAAAAAACTTGAAGCGGGACAATGGTCTGCTTTCAACCAACTCAACTCTCCACTCTCCGCCAACATTATCAATACTTTCACAGAAGATGATAATGGTGATATGTGGATAGGTACAAGCGGCGGATTAGTTCAGGTTATTGGAGAAGAATGGATAGAACATCCTGATTTTCAAAACATTGAGGTTCATGCCCTACATTTCAATAATGGAAAAATATGGGTAGGAACAAACACAAGTGTAAGCGAAATTGATATAGAAAACGATCCGTCAAATATCATTTCACACACACCTGTCAATGATGTGACCAATAACATCATATCCGACCAAAGCGGAAGAATATGGATAGGTACAGCACAAAACGGTATAGCCGTTTTTGATGGAAATAACTGGACGAATTATAACAAAAACAATTCAGATCTACCGGACAATACGATCAAATCACTCGTTTCCGATGCCACGGCAGGAGGAGAAATTTGGATAGCTACCGATGATGGTGTAGTCAGTACCGATGAAATCAATTGGAACGTGTACAGAAGTGCAGGTTCAGACAATACAGCGACAGGGGTTGCGATTGATGATGATGGAACAATATGGGTAAGTACCTCCAATGATTTGGCGCGTATCACCATAGGGCAAAGTACATGGACAAACCAGAATATACCCGACTTACCCGAAGGCATTCAAGGGCTTTTGATAGATGGATACGGCAGCAAATGGCTCTCCACCCAAGAAGGCTTCTGCAAATATGATGGTTATAGTTGTACCGTATACAATGTAACAAATTCGCCCTTGCCCAATGACGATGTACAAATCATACAACAAGACAATCAAGGCTGTTTTTGGATAGGAACTTCGGGAGGGTTGAGCATACTTTCTGCATTGACTTCTTCATTTACCTACGACAAACAAGCACTTTGCAACACCATGACCATTCCTATGCGCAATTCCTCAACAGGTGCATTGGACCAAAGCTGGTATATCAATGGAGTATATCTATCGTCCGACCCGAATTATACCCATGAATTTGAGGAAATGGGTACTTATGAAGTCAAGCTCGTCACAACGAATAATGAGAACTGTACCGCGACATTCATAGAGGAAATTACAATAGGAAATCGTGCGGAAGATATTGACCTCGAACCGAGTATTAATATCTGTGATAATATTACACTATTAGAATCCAATGTCAAAAACATGCAAACCTATCGTTGGTACAAAAACGGTGAAATGCTCAGTAATACCCGCCAACATGCCGCCCTACAATCAGGAATTTACATCATCGAAGTACAAGACTGGTGCGACAATTGGAGTGCAGATACCCTTAATGTCGGGCTTTCTGAAAGATGTATTTGGCCAGGCGATACCAACAACGATGGCAAAGTAACAGCCGTAGACGTCTTACCTATCGGACAGGCATCAGGAAGTACCGGACCTGCTCGTACCGATGCAGGAACATGGGACGGACAAGCCAACCCGGATTGGGCTGACGAAGACCTTGCCTATGCTGATGCCAATGGCGATGGCACTGTAGATTCAATGGATCTACAAATCGTATATGACAACTATGGACAAACGCACGGCGCAGAAGGCTTGGGCTTGAGTTCAGCCATCGCGCCGGGCAGCGGCTTTAGTGCTTCCGGCTATGTTGCCGATACACCGCCGGATGCCTATTTATGTCTAGTACCTGACGAAAATTCTCTATTCAATGGAGATAATGATATTGTATTCAATGTTGAATTAACGGAAAAAAGCGGCATTTCGCTTGAGTGCTATGGTATCGCTTACACCATAAAACATGATGGAGATATAGCAAGCACAGATTTCTCTGAAGCATGGTTAGTTGCTGATGGAACGCTTGACGAACTCCTTATCTTCGAACAAAATGCACCCGGGCAATTGGATATAGCGCAATCCCGTGAAGATCAAGTCAACATTATTGGAGATGGAGGCGTATCGGAAATAATTGTCCTCGAAGATTTTCCGTCAGGAGAATCAGCCAGTATAGAAAACCTCACCATATACAGCATAGAGAACATCACCCTTACGGATAAAGATGACAATACTATTCCCACACAAGGGCATACCTTAGTCATCTCACATGCAGGTTCAGAAAACGGCAATACAGCACCAATCGCGCTATCCGTCAAAGGGCGAGCAGCCACTTGCTATGGCGAAGGCACTGCCGAAATCACTGTACACAGTGGAACAGCACCCTTTACTTACGAGTGGGACAATGGAGCAGACACGCCAACCCTGACCGACCTTTCACCTGGATTACACTATCTTACAGTGACAGATGCGGCAGGAGAAGAAATCGTAGGTATGGCATATATTGAAGACCATACAGGCATCTTCCTCGACTATGATGTAACGGCTGAAACCAACAACAGCGAAAATGGCAGCATTAGCCTATCGCCTTCCGGTTCAAACAACTTCACTTACGAATGGAGTACAGGACAAACCGACGCCAACGTAGCTGGACTTCGAGCCGGAACTTATACCGTGACGATTACCAATGAGGTCGGTTGTCAGAAAATCGAAAATATCGTAGTATCAGGAAGACTCCGTGTCAAACCAAAAGTCATCCTTCAAGGAGCATTCGACCCTGCGACAGGTCTTATGCGAGGCGATTTACAACTTAGAGACTTTTTACCCTTGATTTCGCCCTACGGAACAGGAGAATCTGTAAGTGTTAATGCCTTTCTTGCACTAGATCCCAACGATATTGTTGTAGATTGGGTAGCAGTCGAATTGAGAGATAAAAACACGGTCAAACTCATAGCAAGACAAACCGCATTTTTACAAAGAGATGGTGATGTTGTGGCACTTGACGGTAGCGATGCCGTCAAATTTGACAATGTACCAGAAGACGAATACTACATTGCCATAAGACATCGAAACCACTTTTCTGTCGTATCAGAAAATGCGCCATTCTTTGGAAGGTCTGCTGTTATTTATGACTTTACACAGTCACCGGATGCGAATTATCCAAGTTATCCTCTGCCCCAAGTAGCACCCGGCGTTTACGCAGTACATGTCGGAAATGCTACCGATAACATACTCGACCCCAGAGAGGATATCAACGGCGACGACAAATTGCAATGGAGTAGTAAAAACGGTAATTTTGGCGTATACAATAGCAGAGACTTCTCACTAGATGGTGACATCAACGGTGCCGACAGAATCATCTGGGAACCCAATAATGGTAAATTCAACCAATTACCGGATTGATATTGATGCGTTTTAGAAAAAATTAAGGAGAATATGTTTAAATTTTTTAAACACGTTCTGACAATAATTTACGAAGTTAATTTTTTGAAAAAAATAGCAGGCATTTTCAAAATGCCTGCTATTTATATTTTATGAGATAATATTCCTAACTTTGTCCCCAATTAAAAGCCCTGAAAGGGCGAAATACAAGAGCGATGGGTGTGAGCCCATCGAACTTTCAAAATGCCTGCTATTTATATTTTATGAGATAATATTCCTAACTTTGTCCCCAATTAAAAGTTCTGAAAGGGCGAAATACAACAGCGATGGGTGTGAGCCCATCGAACTTTCTGCTATTTATATTTTATGAGATAATATTCCTAACTTTGTCTTTGTCCCCAATTAAAAATTCTGAAAGGGCGAAATACAACAGCGATGGGTGTGAGCCCATCGAACTTTCTGCTATTTATATTTTTATGAGATAATATTCCTAACTTTGTCTTTGTCCCCAATTAAAAGCCCTGAAAGGGCGAAATACAACAGCGATGGGTGTCAGCCCATCGAACCATAAGCGAATAAACGAATCACGAAAACAAACAACAATGATAGCATACGTCAAAGGTCCGATTACCAAAAAAACACCTACCTACGTCATCGTAGAAGCTGGAGGTATTGGTTACCACATCAACATTAGCCTATACACCCATGCCCAGATTGAGACCAATGTTACCGTTCAGTTATTGACCCATACTAACTATAACATGAGAGAAGGCGGACAGGATTTATATGGTTTTATTGATGAATTGGAGCGCGATATGTTTGTAAAGCTAACATCTGTTTCTGGAGTAGGACCGAATGCGGCGCGAATTTTGCTATCCTCTATGACCCCCCAAGAAGCCCGTACTGCCATTATTTCTGAAGACGTTCGCACACTCAATGCCGTCAAAGGGATAGGACCAAAAACAGCTAAACGCCTCATTATAGAACTCAAAGACAAGTTACTTAAAGATTCAGGCGAAGGAGAAAATACCTTCCCCACAGCAGCTGGCAACCAACTGCGTGAGGAAGCATTATCTGCGTTGACTACATTGGGTTTCAACCGAATACGAGTGCAAAAAACACTTAATAAAGTATTGGTAGACAATCCCAAAGTGCCCAACTCCGAAACTTTAATTAAGTTAGCACTCAAAGCATTATCTTAGCGATATATTTGTTGGCTGAAAGCGAATCATTACTGACACTTGAACTTGAATTTAATAAACGTGCAACGTGGAACTTTAACATTTAATCTACGTACAAATACAATAAGTTCCCCGTCGAACTTGTTAGTGTTAGAAGACTGTTAAAAATGTCTGCTGAATGTCAAAATTAGTTAACGAATGTATGGTTAATTAGGTAATTGGGATAAAAAAGACTATGCTGCGCAAAACTATAGACTAATCAACCAATTACTCAATCCACCAACTAAAAAATGAAGTATGGGGTAAAACTTTACATTGTATTATAAAAAACATAGTATAATAGTCTTCACATTTTCAATGGTTTATAATTTTAAAACTATTGAGACTGTGATTTTTTTGTATTTACTGAAAATAATGCTACAATGCTTAAATGCCTTAATGCGATAATATTAATGAATGAGTTATGAATTGTGAATGAATGAATCAAATCCCTCAAAAATTCACTCACTCACTCATCCCGATAGCTATCGGGACATTCATTCAAAACATTATCGCATTGTAGCACTATCGCATTACAGCATTAAATACAAGCTAAACTTTCGTAGCAAACCATGACGAATAAAGGAATTTTCCTACTGGCTGCCCTACTCACAAGCATCACCGCGTGGGCAAACTTTGGTCCGGGTCATAACGACCCTCTATTGACTTTTCAAAATACGAACTTGATACAAGCGGATACCATACCGCTACAAGACCGTGACTCGGACGCTATCAATAACGATACGCCCGAAAACCCTTTTGATCTGGATGACCCACCTGCCGTTGTGAAGGAGGTGACATACGATCCCGAAAGCGGTTATTACATTATCACCGAAAAAATCGGTGATACCAACTACCGTCCGCCTACTTACATGACTTTTGAAGAGTACATGGAATGGAGTGCCGAAAACGATACACGTAGCTACTTCGGGCAGCTTTCCGATAGGCTTTCGCTTACTGGAGAAGCCGTAGAAGACCCCGTGAGTCGCTACAAAGAAGCCATACGTACTTCTTTGATAAACAGGCTTTTCGGTGGTGCTGACCTTGACCCAAAAAAGATGATTGATATTCGTCCGCAGGGAAATATCGACCTTACATTCGGTGTTGATTATCAAAATGTCGAAAACCCGATACTCACCGAGCGTCAACGCCGTCAAGGTGGTTTCGATTTTGATATGGCAATCCAAATGAACGTCATTGGTAAAATCGGTGATAAACTCAACCTCGCTACGAATTATAATACACAAGCGACCTTCAATTTTGACAACCAAATGAACTTGGAGTACGCCGGTACAGAAGATGAAATTATCCAAAAAGTAGAAGCCGGTAATGTGAGTTTGCCGCTACGAAGCAGTCTGATACAAGGTAGTCAGAGCTTATTTGGTATTAAAACCGATTTGCGATTTGGGCGTTTGAGCATTTCTGCGATTGCTTCGCAAAAAAAATCAAAACGCGAAAATGTACAAGTACAGGGCGGTACACAATTGCAGGATTTTGAGGTGACCGCCGACCAATACGACCAAAACCGTCACTTCTTCCTCTCGCATTTCAACCGCAACGCCTACGAGCCTTCGCTTAAAAATCTACCACAAATTACCACACTTTTCCGTATCACAAAAATGGAAGTTTGGGTGACAAATACCCGTAATGCGACCGAAAATGCCCGTGACATCGTAGGTTTGATGGATGTCGGCGAACCCAACCAAGATAAGGTAGGAGAAAATGTAGCAATAAATCCAAATTTCGCGCCACCAACTACGCCTGTTTACCGTGATTTATATGGCAATGGACTACCTGCAAATGATGCCAACCGACTACTCGAATCTGTCCTCAACGACCCAGAGGCACGTAGTCTCGATGGTGCAGTAAATGCCCTTCAAATGAAAGGTTTGAGTCAGAGCGAAGACTTTGAAAAAGTCCGCGCCAGACTACTTTCACCTACTGAATTTAGCTATCATCCCGAACTCGGTTTTATCTCGCTCAACCTTACGTTGCAACCCGATGAAGTACTCGGTGTAGCTTACGAATATACCTACAACGGAGAAGTACACCAAGTTGGCGAATTTACAAACGATTACCCTATTGACCCCGAAAACCTGAACGTATTATACGTCAAAATGCTCAAAAGTGCAGTCCTCAACGTGGAACTGCCAATGTGGGATTTGATGATGAAAAACATCTACTCCATTGGTGCTTATCAGGTCAATCCACAAGATTTTAAATTGGATGTATTTTATCAGGATCCGGGAATAGGCTTTATCCGTAATTTACCGGAAAGAGCAGGAAAGGTGGTAAGTAAGTGTAATTTGATTTCACTGCTCAATTTGGACAACCTCAACAGTACAGGCGACCCATTCGCGGATGGCGTGTTCGATTTCGTACCCGGTATTACCATTACACCGAAAAACGGACGCATTATTTTCCCTGTTCTCGAACCCTTCGGTTCTTCTTTAGAAAAGAGATTTGGAGATGAGGATGATCCTGACGGATTCATTTATAATCAATTATATGACAATACCGTTTTTGTCGCTCGCGAATTTCCCGAACTCAATCGCTACGTCATTCGTGGTTCGTACAAATCAAGCGTTTCGAGTCGTATTTCACTCGGTGCCTTTAATATTCCGCGTGGTTCGGTCACAGTCACAGCAGGTGGTCAACAACTTTCTGAAGGACGTGATTACGATGTAGATTACAACACAGGACAAGTCACGATACTCAACGATGCCTACCTCAACTCAGGTTTGCCCGTCAATGTTTCTTATGAAGATAATACCTTATTTGGTTTCCAAACAAAAACCTTATACGGTACACGTTTGGATTATGAAGTGAGCAAAAATTTCAATATCGGGGGTACATTCATGCACGTAGCCGAGCGACCATTTACACAGAAAGTAAATATCGGCGACGACCCAGTTTCGAATAGTGTCTATGGTTTGGATGTGACTTATAATCGCGAAGCACCCGGCTTGACGCGCTTTTTAGATAAATTACCTTTATTACAAACAAAAGAAAAATCGCAAATATCGTTTACCGCAGAAGGCGCAGCCTTGCGCCCGGGACACTCGCGAGCACTCAATAGGGTAGACCAAAGCGAAGACAGAGGAGGTACAGTTTATATTGACGACTTTGAGGGGAGTTCGACCAATTATGACTTGCGTATACCGACAACGGCTTGGCTCTTGGCGAGTACGCCATCAAGTTTTCCCGAAGCTGAACTTATCAACGACCTCGCCTACGGTTATAATCGCGCGAAAATGACTTGGTACAGAATTGATCCTGTATTGCGTCAGCAAGGTGGTGGCGACGACCCTTATGTAGCGCAATTTACGGAGCAAGATATTTTTCCAAATAAACAAGATAATCAAACGGGTTTGAATAACGTCGGACTATTTACCTTCGACATGGCTTACTTTCCCAAGGAGCGCGGACCTTATAATTTTGAATCAACAGTCGATGGCGAACCTGGTATTTCAAAAGGTATTGACCCCGTTACAGGTGATTTAAAAGACCCTGAAACTCGTTGGGGTGGCATCATGCGTGCCATTCAAACCAATGATTTTGAGGCGGCAAACGTCGAATATGTCGAATTTTGGATGTTGAGTCCATTTATCGCAAGTGCTTCTAATCCAAATCCTGCTATGCAAGGGGAGGGCGGAAAATTATCGCTCAACCTCGGTACAATTTCGGAGGACATCATGCGTGATTCACGTAAATTCTTTGAAAACGGACTGCCATCTCCCAACTCCGAAGTACGAACAGATACAACCGAATGGTCGCGTATACCACGCGGGCAGGCGATTACCAATGCCTTCGATAATGATCCGGTAGCACGCGAGGCGCAAGATTTGGGATTGGATGGTATTGATGATTTGGGCGAAAATGACTTCTTTAGTGAGTATGTAAGTCAAATGACAGCTTTGGGCTTCCCACAAGTAGCAGAAGACCCATCGGGCGATAACTATCTCTATCACAGAGATGCTTCTTATGGTGCAGTAGATGACCCGAACTCAACACCCATCATTGATAGATACAGAAGTTTCAATAATCCGCAAGGAAACTCGCTGGGCGAAAATGCCTCAGCAACCAACGTCCCCGATACCGAGGATATTAACCGTGATAATACATTGAACGAAAAAGAAGCCTATTTTGAGTATAATATTCCGCTTACCTCCGATGGAGAAGGTGGTATCGAAAGAGATGGTAATAATTTCATCGTAGATGAAGTAGAGGTGAATGAAAATAGTGGTGTGAAATGGTATCAATTCCGTATTCCTGTCGATGAATTTAATGATAAATTTGGTAACATTCAGGATTTTCGTTCGATTCGCTTTATGCGTATGTATGCGTCCGAATTTGAGGAGCGCACAGTGATGCGTTTTGCTCGCCTACAATTGGTGCGTAACCAATGGAGACGCTACCGCCGACCATTGACAGGTACAGGCATCGGACCGATTACTGACCCGAGTGACCCGACTCTTTTTGAGGTGGCTTCGGTAAATATTGAGGAAAATGGCGGCGGACAGCCTTTCCCTTATGTATTGCCTCCAGGCATTGAGCGTGAGCAATCTTTGGGTGCGTTTCCGAATGCACTGCAAAATGAGCAATCCCTATCAATGAACGTTTGCGACCTCGGAGCAGGTGACGCACGGGCGATTTTTAAGACCATTAATTTGGATATGCGGCGATACGAACGACTCAAAATGTTTGTACACGCAGAATCGCAGAATACAGGTGATATTGATGAGTTCGAACCCGGTCAACTTTCCATTTTCATGCGATTGGGTAGCGATTTTGAAGATAATTTTTATGAATATGAAATACCACTCACACCGAGTGATGAGGTGTTTGATACCGATGAATTGAATGAGCAAATAGAGAAAGTATGGCGAGAGGAAAATCGTTTTGATTTTCCATTGGCGTTGTTCAGAGAAACGAAAAAAGCGCGTAATGCTACCGGACAAGAGGTTACGTCAATTTATAATGGTATCGACCCGGAGAAGCCCGAAAATATGGTACGCATCGTTGGAAATCCTGATTTGGGGTACGTGAAAGGTGTGATGATTGGTTTGAGAAATACAACGGATGCCAGTGATATTTGTGCTGAAGTATGGGTCAATGAGTTGCGACTCAGTGGCTTGGATGAGCGAGGTGGTGTAGCAGGATTGGCACGATTGGATGTTCAATTGGCAGATTTTGGCAGTGTTACGACTTCTGTGAGCCACACCGGATTGGGTTGGGGACAGATAGAGCAGAAAGTGAACGAACGTGCCAAAGAAGCCATTACGCAGTACGATGTAGCGACCAATTTGGAGTTGGGTAAATTGCTACCGGAAAAATCAGGCTTGCGTATTCCTTTTTACGCTCAATATTCTACTACGGTAGAAACACCGGAATTTGACCCCTACCAATTGGATTTGCGTTTGAAGGAAGATGTATTGGATGAATTGCCGACCAAAGCAGAGCGAGATTCTATTCGCAGTTTGGCGGTGGATTATACGTCTATACGTGGTTTCAACTTTACGAATGTAAGAAAAGAACGCATGAATCGCGAACGCAAACCGATGCCTTGGGATGTTGAAAATCTGAGTTTGACCTACGCATTTGACCGAACTATCAAGCACGACCCAACGATAGAAAATGAGGAAATCAAACGCTACCGCGGTTCGGTAGACTATAATTATGCGAGTCAGTTGCGTCCTATTGCACCATTTAAAAACATGAAAAATAAATCGCCGTGGTTGGGCTTGATTCGTGATTTTAATTTTAATCCTGTACCAAATTCTATCAGCGTAAGGAATGATTTGAACCGCCATTATGGTTTGGTGAAATATCGTTTTGCGGATGAATTGAAAAGTACTTATTACGACAAGCGATTTACTTGGGATAGAGCTTATGGCTTGCAATGGAACCTATCGAAAGGACTCACCGTGGGCTTCAATGCCGTCAACAGTTCGGTGATCGATGAGTTTGAAGAATATACTTACGACGAAAACGGTTTTCCATTGGTAAATCAAACAACAGGGGAGCCGATACGCCCAACGAATGAAGCGAAAAAAGATACGATAATGCACGGTTTGCGTACCGGTGGTCGAAATAAGCATTATAATCATGGCTTGAATGTCAGTTATACCTTACCGACTAAGCAAATTCCATTTTTAGCGTGGACACAAATCAAGGCGCAGTATCAATCCAATTATGATTGGAGTAGAGCCAGTCTCAACACTGATACATTGGGTAATATCATTCAAAACGGACAGACGCGAAGCCTTACAGGGGATTTGGATTTGACAAAATTGTATAATAAGTCGGATTATTTGAAAAAAATTAATTCGAAAAAAAGAAAGTCGAAAAAGAAAGACCCACGTAAGGTAGAACGACCTAAAAAGGGCGAACCTGAAAAGCCGAAAGGCAAAAAGGACATCAAATTCAAAGACCCGACGCTCATACAAGAGGTCGTAGTCGAAGAGGTGGACGACATCATAGAAGACGATAAAGGCAAGGGTAGAAAGAATAGAAAGAATAGAAAGAAGCGTAGAGATGCGAAGAAAAAAGGCATGGATGACGCAGACGATGATTCGCTTGGCAAAAAAGAAAAAGGAGAACGCGAACCGAGCGCGGTGGAGCGAGTGTTATTGCGTACTTTGATGATGGTTCGCAAAGCGCGGGTGAGTTATACGGAAGATTTTTCTTCGGTCGTTCCCGGATTTGTGCCGGAAACACGTTTACTCGGGCAAGATAATGGCTTTAATTCGCCGGGTTGGGGTTACGCATTTGGTACTAATTATGGTTTGGATTGGAAGTTGTCAGACTTCACAACTTGGCTCGACGAAACGGGTATACAAGATGGAAATATTGTCAGCAATCGCTTCCTCAATCAGCAGGTTTTGGTCAACTATACGCAGACTTATGATGCCAAATTGACCATCGAACCATTCAATGATTTTCGTATTGATGTGGGGGCAAATCGCTCGTACACAAAAAATCACAGTCAATTTTTTAAGGTACAAGAAATAGGTGGCGGATTGGAACATCTCAACGAACTTGACAGAGGTAGTTTGAGTATGACCTACTTCACGATGCGTACTTTGTTTGGTTCTTCGACCTCCGAATTAATTGATAAATTTGATACTTTTGAGGCAAACCGCGAGATTATTTCAGAGCGCCTTGCTGCGCTTGATATTCGCTCCAATGACGCCCACGAACTGGATACAGAGTTTGGCGATTATAGCGAAGGTTACGGGCGCTATCAGCAAGATGTATTGGTTCCTGCCTTCCTTTCTGCCTATACGGGCAAGGATGCAGGGGAATTTCCATTACGTATATTTGATGTATTGCCACGACCCAACTGGAAAGTAACTTATAACGGTTTGAGTAAAATCGAGGCGTTTAAAAACATCTTTAGTAGTGTCAATATTTCGCACGGTTATTCTTCTACCTTGAGTATCAACTCGTTTGCGACTGATTTGGATTTCCAAAATCGCTTAGTAAACGACCAAACACAAAATTTCTATTCGACCTACGAAATACCGGATTTGGTAATTAATGAGCGATTTAGCCCATTAATTGGAATTGATATACGTATGAAAAACGACCTCACAGCACGTTTTGATTGGAACAAATCGCGTAATTTGCAGATGAGTTTTACGGATTATCAACTTTCAGAAACGAATAGTGAAGAATTTACCATCGGTATGGGCTACCGCGTGAAAGGTTTCAAATTGCCTTTCAAACTGATGAGTATGCCAGGCACAAAAAAGAAAACAAATGTCATGGAGAATGATTTGAATTTCAAATTGGACGTTTCATTTCGCGATGATGTGACCATTAATCATCTCCTCGACCAAGAGCAAACCGTACCAACGCGTGGTTCGAGAGTCATTCGTATTTCCCCGTCAATTGATTATGCTGTCAACAAATTTGTGAACGTTCGCTTATTTTTCGACCGCAGCCGCACGATACCGAAAACCTCGGCTTCCTTCCCGATTACCAACACACAGGGTGGGGTGACGATTCGTTTTTCTCTTACGCAGTAATATAGACCTCCCGGTCTGTATGAAATAAAAAAGCCCATTTCGACGATTTTTCGTCGGAATGGGTTTTTTATTTAAAAAGAAGCCCTGCGGCTGGGATCGCAGGAGCTTTCACCCTATAAAACTATGTTTTTCATTTTTGGAGTAATATCAAATATGAATAGTGTACGGCAAAGAACCACCTAAGAACCATCTATAAATTAATTATTGAGAAATTTGAATATATTATAAGAAACTTGGTTCTTGCCGCACACATTTTAAAGCATAGTTGAGAAAGAAAAATCTTGGAAACGTAATGTTATCGTTTTGTGTTTATTGATAATCAGTAATTTAGAAACTTGTTAGCAATATAGTCATCAGGACTGTTCGCTATATATAATAAAAAAGTTATTCTTCAATATGTCTCACAAATTCAGATTTGAAAGATGATTAGATGCCTACCGCAACTCTCTGTCTACGATTTCGCTCTTTGTATTTCCTCAAATATCTTCGCACATCTCCAAAGGTTTCGCGCCACAGTACAGTAAGGCTCTCAGAACTATTTGTCAGCACTATATCTTGCCCGGCTACGCCCAATTTCACGACTGTTTTGTAGACAGAGTTGGACTTTCCTTCTTGGCTGAGATATACTTCAGCATACAGTAGGTGTGAGAACTTCTTTTTTACCTGTGCGATTTTCTGCTTGATAAATCTTGCATATCTTTGAGGAAGGTCGGTATTATTTCTAATGATAACTCTCATAAGTAAACTTTTTATTAAAGTGATTAATTCTTAAAAAGTAAGTAAAACTATCTTTTTAAGTTTGTTTACTATTATAACGTATGGTCTTACTGAAAAGTTTAAGGTTTTAGCTGTTTTTTAAAATTTTTTTCATTCCTAATTGTTGGAAGTTGGTAGCTGAGAAATCAGGTAATCAGGCTGAATGGCATATAAGGGAAGAGGAAGAAAATAATCTACCCCAAATGAAGCCGTTATTCTTTTTATATGTTTCACTAAGTGAAACATATAAAAAAAGAACAATTCAGACGGGTAGATTATTTTTTTCGTCTTCCCTTAATTTCCTCTTCCCTAACCAAACGACCTAGTACAATGCTCAAGGTCCGTTTAAACTTAAACTTAATTACCAATGCGTGCAAGTGTACATTTTTATTTCCTTTGCCATTTCATGTCCTAGCATTATACTTTTTTCCAAATCGGCACATCCTGACTGCTTATCGTATAGCGTAAGAAATGCGATAGCGCGATTATAATAGGCTTCTGCATAAGTATTATCAAGTTCGACGGCTTTGGTATAATCGTCTATTGCCCTCTGCGGCATACCAAAAAGTAGGTACAGATTGCCTCTATTTTTCCGCAAATCTGCATTATTTGGAAATTCATCAATTACTTGGTCCAAGTCAGTCAATGCTCCCGTAAAATCACCCGACATTTTTTTTGTCAACCCTCTATTGAGAAATGCTTCCATATAAGTATTGCCACGCATATCAATAATCGTATTATAATCGTCTATTGCGGCTTCTTTTTCACCCATCTGTTTGTGCAAAATAGCTCGTCCAAAGTAGGCTTTTGTCAAATCATCTTGCAATTCGATGGCTTTATCAAAATTGCTTTTCGATTTTTCGTAATTATGCAGACTACGTTCTACCTCTCCCAAATTATACCATGTGATTGCGAAATCCGGGTCAAGTACTGCGGCTCTAGAAAAAGCAACTAATGCGGCTTCCAAACTTCCTTGTTTTTGCAACACCGTTCCCTTCAAATCATAAGCAAGTGCCGAGTCGGGGAATTTCTGTAAAACCATATCAATTGTATAGAGTGCTTCCTGAAAATTGCCCGCTTCTACGTCTTGCAATGCGTTTCTCATCTCACCAATTTCATTGGTTTCGCCTTCATTACTAATCATTTTTTGGTCAAATACTTCATAATAATAACTGAGTTTTTGAGTATCGCCCAACTTCTTTACAGACTCTTGCGGCTCGATAGATAACACATTCAATAATCCCCAATTTCCATTATAACCGTACAAATCAGCCGCATAAGGATTGATATTATTCGCCATTTTCAAATCCAATTTAGCCTCCTCATGCATACCGACCATTTTCTTGAGTCTGGCACGTAGCATCAGGGCTTCGGCCGAACCTGGGTCTTGGGCTACTGCGCTTTCGAGCGTAAAAAAAGTATCTTCGTAATCAAAAGACCTAAATTCCCTATCGGCTTTCTGTAAGAGCGGCTGTATCGTTTCGATTTTGCTATCGCTCGTAAAAGTCTTTCCGGTTGAAAGATGATTCATCCTTTGAGTCTGTGCAAACGCATTAATGTAGATAAAAAGAAATGATAGTGTAATAGTAAAGTATTTCATATTTTTATTTTTTTTTTCTAATGGTTAAAATTAACGCATCAGTTTCTTTCACTTACAATTTTGACGTGGTTATTTTTTCGATATTTTTTCTTACAAAAACCGCACATCCCGATAGCTATTGGGAACGCTACAGACTGTCCCGTACTTGATTCGGGATAAGGATTTTTGTAGGGAAAAATAGCGGAAAAAGAAACTGTCAAAAAGTAAGGATATTTTTGTCTCACTACTTATAAAGGAAAAAGAACAAGTCAAAGTGTAGTGTTTGTTTTTTTTCATCCCTAAATACTTAATAACTCAATTGAGCTTAATAAAGTTGTAAATATAGCCGCCCCATCTCTGGGGCGACTAATCACTCTGTATTACTATTCGATTATTTATCTATGCATTCTCCTCCCTTATTGCCGGACATTGGACGTTAGGTAACTGGGAAATTGGGTAATTAGGCTAACGAAAGCATAATTCGCTATTTATCAGCATAATAAAAATCGCAATAAAGTTAATTTAAAATAAAATGCAAATTAACGTAAATTATTGATAATGAGCGATTTACCTAATTACCCAATGCCCAAAGTCCAGTTATTGGAAAGATGTATTTTGCAAACCCGTTGCTGACGGATTATTACCGCCAATATTTTCCATAATCATAGGCATATCACCATCGGAAATAATGACTTTTGCGTTCGGACTTTTCGCAATTTCGAGAAATGCCTCTATAGATTTGAATTGCAATATCTCATTGCTAAGTCCCTCTGCGATAATCTTTTGTGCATCGCGTATTCCTATTGCTTCTATGCGTCTTTGCTCCGCTTCTTGCTGCGATTGTTGCAATACAAATTCCATCCTTTGTGCGCCCTGTTCTGCTTCGAGCTTCTCTTCGATGGCTCGCGCGAGACTCGCTGGTAACACGATACTTTTGAGCAGTACAGCTTCCACCAGAATACCTTTATCTTGTAGATAAGTCATCATCTGCTCTTTGATAGCTTGCTCAATCGTGGCACGTTGTCCGGTATGCATATCCTTTGCAAAAAATCGAGAAGAAACATCTGACACCGATGAGCGGAATACAGGCAATATCAAATCACGCTCGTAATTTTTACCAATATTGCGAAGTATTTCGGGAGCTTCTTTAGATTGTACATTATAGAGAATGGACACCTCAGAGCGAATATTCAAGCCTTCTTTTGAAGGAATGCTCAAGGCAACTTCCATGTTTTCGGTCTGTGTCGAGATTTTGACTATCGTACTGGTCAGCGGAAAGTAAAACCGCAAACCTTCTGTATAAGTATTATCGGAATATTTGCCGAGCGTACGCTTCACGCCTACCTCGCCTTGCTGTACAGTTGCGCATCCTGTCAATATAACAGCCACTAATAATAAACCGAAATGCTTGAAAACTGATTTATTTTTCATATATAAATATTTATTGGTGATTAAATTAATTGAGTGTGTAAAATATTAGGGGAACTTTAATTTGTTTGAATGTATCATAAGTTCGTGGCATTAAAGGTACGTAAGGGAAGAGGAAGAAAATAATCTACCCCAAATGAAGAAGTTATTTTTTTTATATGTTTGGCTAAATTTGACGCGCATAGCCGAGCTACGTAAGGAAGATTTAGTGAAAGAAATTAAATAAATTGTTCCAAAATGCGCCGTAATTTTTTC
>Ga0209295_1000442_pt1 | contig 21046 bp, 16 predicted proteins | sample Porto_5metaG_FD_187428 | JGI IMG/M metagenome (GOLD analysis project Ga0209295, IMG submission 187428) | Marine algal microbial communities from Porto, Portugal - Porto_5 metaG (SPAdes) (version 2) | ecosystem: Host-associated > Algae > Red algae > Unclassified | place: Portugal: Porto... | reverse complement strand
GGTTATTTTTTCGATATTTTTTCTTACAAAAACCGCACATAGCCTACGCTACGTAAGGATTTTTGTAGGGAAAAATAGCGGAAAAAGAAACCGTCAAAAAGTAAGGATATTTTTGTCTCACTACTTAAGCCTATTTTTGTCCCACTACTTAAGGTGAAGCAGTTTTACGCAATAACAATAGAAAGTGGACTGTCTATTTTTTATTAGAAAAAGAATTGAGCGATTTTCATGCCTATATAAATGGCTACTAAACATACTGCGATACTTCCCAAAATATTCAGAAAAGCGTAAGCGTGATGTTGGTTTTGAAATAAAGAAAATGTTTCGTTGGAAAAGGTCGAAAAGGTGCTAAATCCACCACAAAAACCAACCATGAAAAATAGTTTTAGTTCATCGCTCACACCGCCTTTCAGACTCCAGGCTACAAAAAAACCAAGTACGATACAACTTAAAATATTCGCCACCAATGTTGCGTGCGGAAAGGTAAATTCATACGAAGCCATGCCACGCGCAATGCCGTATCGCAGCAAACTGCCCATTCCGCCACCCACAAAAACCAGTAAGTATTGCATGGTTGTTCGTTGATTCGTTATCCGTTATCCGTTATCCGTTATCCGTTGTTCGTTGTCCGTTTGTTCGGATTTCACGAATAACGATTTAACGAATAACTATTTCACGTTGTTTTGCTTTTGAATAAAAATACAATCCGGTCGATAAAATTATCGCCACGGTTAAGAGTAGCAGCAATAAAACCAGTGAGCCAATATGTTGTAATTTGTATACGAAAAGGATGAAAAGTATATTGACGCCAACTAAGACGTAAGTAGCTTGCATGTGTGATAAACCACTGTCTATCAGTAAGTGATGAATGTGGTTTCGGTCGGGGTGAAAAGGAGATTTACCCTTTAGGGCGCGTAGCGTAAACACGCGCAAGGTATCAAATAAAGGGATAATCATAATGCCGACAGCCACCGCAGGAACGGAATCTATCGCCATCGGATGAATCAACCCTTTATTGAGTTCGATAAATTTGATGGCTAAAATCGAACACACCAAACCTATCAATAAAGCCCCTGTATCGCCCATAAAAATCCGTGCTGGGCTGTAATTATATTTCAAAAATGCGACCAACGCGCCCGCCAATGCGAAGGCAATAATTGCCAATTCGATGGCATTGATGCTATAGAACCACAAACCGAAAGTTGTTGCTATCACTGTGCCGATGCTGCCCGAAAGCCCATTGATGCCATCAATCAAATTGACGGCATTGATGATCAAAATAATGGTAAAAATAGACAGCCCCAGACTCACCCCCAGCGGCAAATCATAGATACCAAATAGCCCGTAAAGGCTAGTCAGTTTGACATTGGCGCGAAAAACGAGGATGACAGCGGCGAGTATTTCTCCGGCAAATTTTTTGCCCGGTGAAAGTGGCACAATATCGTCTTTTGCACCGATAAAAAATATGACAATCAGCGCACATAAGATATATTGCAACTCATTGAAAACCACAAAAGGCGTCCAAAAGGTAATCGAAAAAAGGACGCCGGCAAAAATAGCAATCCCACCCAGAGTAGGAATGCTGGTCGTGTGAGAACGGCGTTCGCCGGGTTCATCCATCAAGCCCTTGACTCGTGCTATATTGATAATCGCAGGTATCGCCAGATAGGTAATGAAAAACGCTGTCAGAAAACTTAAAATAACATCATACATAATGCTCAAATGTTGCAATGCTTAAATGCTTAAATGGGTGAATTTTGAACGTAATTATTCATTCACCGTTATTTAAGTATTACATCATTTAAGCATTTAAGCATTGCGCACTGCAAATATAGTCAAAAATAGCATTAAGGGATGAAAAGATAATAAACGCTCCACCTTCACGCCATTATTTTTTCTTTTCACGAGCCAAATTTGACGCGAATAACGGGTTATTTGAGAATTTGGTGAAGTATAAAGGAAAAAGAACAAATCAGACGGGTAGATTATTTTTTTCGTCTTCCCTTACTCAAAAATTCGTGTTTTCCCTACGAAAAACCTTAAAACGAGAAAACTTGTTAGAACCAATACAGCCAACATTCCGGCGGTAGCCCACTCTTGAAAAATGAGCTTGCCGATGAGGAAAAGAATCCCGTAAGTCATCACAATGGAACTCAACCAACAGATAAAAAGATTGACAAGACGCCCCGAAGAGCTATGCGTATTAAAAATGCCCCACGCGCCATCGGGTTCTACTTTTTTATAAAAAGAAAGCAACTTATTGCGGTCAGTCGGTGGTGTAAGGAAAGTTACTATCAACCAGACGATTGTAGTAAATAAAACGGTATAAAGAAACAAATCGGGAAACTCCAATTCGGGTGCTACGAAATAGAAAATTCCCATTGCTACGAAGGGTGCGAGCGTTGCGGAAATTTCGCTCCACGCATTGATACGCCACCAGTACCAGCGTAATATCAGCACCAAGCCCAGTCCTGCGCCGCACTGCATCAGAAAACTCCAAGCATCCTTGATAGAATCCAATTGCGTAGTGACGATTAAGCCGACCACCATCGACAAAACCGTAGCCACGCGAGCTGCCATGACGAAGTTTTTATTGTCCGAATCACTAAAATTATCGTTAGAAGGGTTTTCTTTTTTATACATAAAACGCTTGTACACATCGTTCACCAGATAACTCGCGCCCCAGTTGAGTTGGGTCGAAATCGTACTCATATACGCCGCAAAAAACGCCACCAAAAGCAGCCCTTTTAAGCCTGTTGGTAGGAAATCGCGCATGGCATATACGTAGCCGAGTTTCACGTCTGCACCCGTCAATTCAGGATACAAAACCACTGCCGAAAGCCCCACAATAATCCACGGCCAAGGACGAATACAATAATGTGTAATTTGGAAAAACAAGGTCGCATAAACCGCATCTTTTTCCGAGCGTGCGCTCATCATACGCTGGGCTACGTAGCCGCCGCCGCCCGGTTCTGCGCCCGGATACCAACTCGACCACCACTGCACACCTATATATGCGAAAAATGCCCCTGCACTCAATCCGAGCGTTTTGCCTAATCCATCACCTTCGCCTATCGTTGGCAGAAAATTGAGCGAACCTTCGGGCAGATTGGCTTTCAAGCCTGTTACGCCGCCCACTTCATCCGAATTGAGTACCAAAACCGCGAGTACAATACAGCCCGTCATTGCCACGACAAACTGAATCACATCGGTCATCGCTACACCCAAAAGTCCTGATAATGAGGAGTATATAGCCACCAGCAACATTGCTGCGGCAGTCCACATAAAGGCTTGATTGTCATTTAAATTAAAGAAAACTTCTAGGAGTGACATCAATGCGACATTGACCCAGGCTATCACTACGGCATTGATAAACAAGCCCAAATATACCGCTTTCAACGCACGCAAAAAAGCTGCTTTTTTGCCGCTATATCGCAGCTCAATCAGCTCCACTTCCGTCAATACGCCCGATTTTCGCCACAGTCGTGCGAAGAAAAAAGTCGTCAGCATACCTCCCGCAAGGAAGCTCCACCAGAGCCAGTTTCCGGCGATGCCATTCTCCCCGACCATCTCCGTGACTGCAAGTGGCGTATCAGCCGCGAAGGTCGTAGCGACCATAGAAATACCCGCAATATACCACGGCAAATTTCGCCCACCAAGAAAAAAACTATCCAAATCTTTGCCTGCACGTCGCGTGTAAGAAAGCCCTACGCCGACAATTAGCGCAGCAAATCCAAAGATAATTATCCAGTCTAATGTTTCGAGAATCATAGGTCAAATTTCGCATAGAATATTGCAGTAGGGACAGGGCATGTCCCTACTGCAATATTCTATGCGTCGATAAAATAAGGGTGAATATAAGACATTATTTTTGCAGTTGCGCCCTTGTTTTGATTAACATAATCCAAACAAATTTTTGAAGCCGTTTTATAGGTATTTTCATCCTGCAATTTCTCAAAAACCGTCCCAAATTCTGCCCTCGAATGTACCACAAAACCGCCCCCTTCTGCCAGCAAATCGACCGCTTCTTTAAATTTGTGATATTTCGGACCAAAAACTACGGGCAAACCATACACAAACGCCTCTTGCGTATTGTGAATACTCGCCCCAAATCCGCCGCCGATATACGCCCATTTTCCGTATTGATAAATGGATGAAAGCATGCCTATATTGTCAATTATCAAGACTTCCGCTTCCTGTATCGTCTCCAAATTTGCTTGGGAGTAGCGTACTGCTTTTATTTTTAAATTGGAAAGAATGTATTGAATATGCGATTCGGAAATATCGTGTGGGGCGATGATGGTTTTCTGCACGGTCCTCCCCCCAGCCCCCTCCAAAGGGGGAGATAGACTCGCGGATAGTCTTTCGCGTAGCGAAAAATCTCCCCCTTTGGCGGTGGGTGGGGGGGAGGACTGCGTTTTATTCAAAAAATCCAACAACCACACCTCATCTTCGCGCCACGTACTGCCGCAAACCAGCAGGTCATTTTCTCCTTTAAAGGCTTCGATGAGTGGAAATTGTTTAGGGTTTTGACTGAGTTGATACACGCTATCCATGCGCGTATCGCCCGCTACGCTTGCGTGTGTAAGGTTGTTTTTTTGTAGCAATTCTAACGAAAAATTATCTTGCACAAAAACATGTTCAAAACACGTCAACATGCGTTTGAAAAACTGACCGTAAGGGCGAAAGAAGATTTGTTTTTCTCTGAAAATAGCGGAAACGAGTAGGGTAGGAGTGTGGCGCAACTTTAAGGTATTCAAATAGTTGTACCAAAATTCGTACTTAATAAAGATTGCTAAATCGGGTTGTACGATGTCGAGGAATCGACGGGCATTTCGCGGCGTGTCGGCAGGCAAATAAAACACAAAATCCGCCCTTTCATAGTCCTTACGAATCTCGTAGCCGGAAGGGGAGAAGAAGGTTAAAATGATTTTAGTGTCGGGATATTTCTGTTTAATTTGTTCGATGATGGGTCGCCCCTGTTCAAACTCGCCCAAGGACGCTGCGTGTACCCAAACGCAACGCGAGTTTGCCAATCGTTCCCCTGAAAGTTTTTGTATTAACTCATTAAAAATACCACGCCTACCACGTATCCATTGTCGCGCTTTCGGATTGAAAATCGCAGCAATGCGGATAGCAAGGACGTAGCAGTGAATGGCGAGATGGTAGAGGAAAGTCATTGGATTCAGACAATGTTCAACTCCAACCTTTTCCCTAATCCACCTTCTATGATTCGAATGAGAGTGGAAAGTTCTATACCGGATTTATTATTTTCAATTTTTGATATGTAATGTTTTGATGTACCACTTTTTGCAGCTAATTCTTGTTGGGTTAAGCCCAATTCTTTACGAGTTTGTTTTATCATTAACCCTAAATGAATTTGGCGATTGGGGTCAGGTACACTTGACTCATACATCACAATCGGATCAAGGTCAAGGAAATGTGTAACGGGGTTGTCATACTCATCAGTCGATTCAATTTTGATATTTTTCCAAGTGAATGTTCCGTCTATTACTTCCACTTGTTGAAACACATCCAAAGATTGCATCATAGGATACACGAAGTCTCCTTCTTTTGTATTCCATAATTTAAATAATCGCTGGAAATCTACGATTCTTGATTCGCCGTTATTGAAAAGACAATAAATTTTGTAACCGTCAATTTTATGTATCTTAATAATTCTCTTGATTGTACGCATAATTGAAAATTCATTTGTTAGGATTGTACTCTATCCATTTTCGCATTAGAAAACCTCGCTGTTTTTCTGCCCATTTAAGTACCTTTTTACGCTGTATTTTAGGTAAAAAACCTCGATAATTTTTTAAAGTTTTGATTTCAATAAGTTCTTCGTATTCAGCATATAAAGCATGAAAATGAGGAGGATTATGATCGTCTATATAAATATAAATTTTAATGGAATTGATTATTTTTATACACGGCATTTCATGTGATTTTAACTGTACAAATTTACATAAAGTTATACAATTATACAACTTTTTTTTTACGAAATAAAGTAAAATACGAGTAAGAAGTCCGTGTCTCACTGTTCAATAATAAAACTTATCGTCTGCATCATAAAAGAAAGGCAGTGTCCAACCGATACGAAACCCTTGCAGCAAATCAAGCCGATTTGAGTCGTCGCGCATCATGGTATCATAGTTGAAACTGCGGCGGCTTTTGGTAAAGGCTTGTGTAAATTCAAAACCTGCAAAAATATTAATGAGTTTATTTTTACTAAAATAATGATAACCAATAAACTCCTTGATAGCCAACCCATTAGTGAGCCTGTCATAACCTTTTGGGTAGTCGCCCATCAGTTGAGTCACCTCGCCTGATTGGTCGCGAATGCTGATTTTGTGCTGCATAAAACCCACGCCAAACGTAAAGCGAATGCCGGATCTTTTTGATTCAGGAAAAACAGGAATAATCGTGCCGCCCAATACGCCGATGTACCAACCGCGTTCACCCAAAAGTACATTGGTATATTCGCGTTCATTGCCGATGATGGCGAGGTCTTCGGTACGCATAAAAGCCAAGACATCTTCCTTGATATTGTCGCTGAAAAAGTACTCGCCTTCTGCGCCAAATATCAATTTGCCTACCATGTATTGCGCCCCTACACCTATACTCGAACTCGCGCCAAATCGCTCTGCCATAACCCCGGCAGGTACTTGAAAACCATAACTAAAATTGACTTGCAAAAGATTGGGCAAAGGTTTTTCTTCGGTTTCTTCTTGGGCAAAAAGCGGCATTGCCCATATCACCATTAAGACGAAAATAAGTGTACGTAACATAAGTTGAATTATAAATTCCAAGATTTCATTTTTGAGAATTTCGATTTTGATGCTTGGAATAAAGTCTAATAAAGGTAATTCATTTTATTCGGATAGCAAAAAAGCCGTCAGATTATAATATTTAGAAATAAAAATAAAATAGAGAAACGGAAGGCGATTTATGTGAATATTATTTTTCGTAATTTATTAAATGCTTTAAATCAGTTTTATAAAAATTAATAAAAAAATAAAATTTAGTGGGTGACTTTTTCTCTATTGATAGGATATATAGATGAATTCAACAGTTTAATTGTACAATTAACCAATTTTTATCAATGTTATTTTTTCACTAAAAAAGAAGAAAAATGAAAAATTTTAAAGTATTATTTTTTACATTTTGTGGCTTGTTGTGTTTTGGTATAGCACAAGCACAATGGACTAATTCAGGCGTTAATCTTTACACTTTCGATGAGGTAGGGATTGATGTCACTAATCCGCTCAGACAGCTTCACATTAAAGCAAATACTGACCGCAACATCCGTCTTGAAGAAGATGGAGGGGGTACAGAATATATCGAATTTGGAGTAGATAATTCAGGTGATTTGAATATCTACCGCGATAATAGTGTGGTAGGCTTTAGCTTGTTGGATGCGAATGGTAATGTAGGTATCAATACCGCCGCTCCGGCGTACCGACTTGATGTACGAGGTACCGCACGTATTACATCGCGCCTCGAGTTGACGGCTACAACGGATGCTTCGGGAACAGGCAATACAGGAGTACTCGAAATTGCTAATGCACTGCGCCTTGATGGTAATGAAATCATTACCAATGACAATGCTACCTTATACCTCAACCACGACAATAATGGTGATTTGAGAATTGACAACACCACTTTTATGGTAGATGCCAGTACAAATAGAGTTGGTATTCGAACGACAGCTCCCGCTTACCCCCTTGATGTAAATGGTGATATGCGAGTTAGAGGAAATGATATTTATGGTAGTGGTTCATTAATATTGAGAGGTGCCGGAGGCGGTTATGTAGAAGCCAAATCCAATAGTGCTTCTTGGGGCTTGGTTGTCAGAGAACATAATAGTAGCGACTACGGTAATATCAAAGTGACCAGTGCAGGTTTGGGCTTAGGTTATCGTACAAGTGGCGCACATATGATTATAGGTACTACCGGCAATGTAGGTATTGGCACGACCGCTCCGAGTGCTAAACTGCACGTCAATGGTGGCAACATTCAAATTGGTTCTTACGAAGAATTTTCAGATGCCGGATTTGAGATGATGGGCGTTAATGCCAGTGTTGTACCCACAAGGGACTGTCTTGACGACCTGGGAAGTGCTAGTAATCGCTGGGATGATGTATATTACTGCGGTTCGTTGGTGTCAAGCTCTGACCGCAACCTCAAATCTAATATAAAAGACATGAATTACGGTTTGGCAGAAATCTTGGAAATGCGTCCGGTCACATACACTTATAAAGATAGCAAAGAAAAAGGCACAAAACTTGGTCTGATTGCACAAGAATTGCAACCTATTGTGAGCGAGATTGTAAAATCAGAGGATTTTGTAGGAGATGAAAACGGCAATAAAGTCAAAAAAGCTAATGCGCATCTTGGTGTGGATTACGTTGCTTTGATTCCTGTACTCATCAAAGGTATGCAAGAGCAACAAGCAATCATCGAAGAGCAGCAAGCACGTATCGATCAACTGGAAGTACTTATCTCCGATGATGCTACACCTACAAAAGAAATCGAAACCGCACCAAGTGAGGATTTTAGAATCAATACGCAACCTACAGGAAAAGTATTCCAAAACAACCCCAATCCTTTCAAAAACACGACCGTAATCAATTACGAATTGCCCGAAAACATGACACAAGCGCGTATAATTATTACTGATTTGATGGGTAAACAAGTTGCTAATTATAACTTAGCTGCCAATCAAAAAACAGGGCAAGTCACAGTACAAGCCAATGGTTTGACAAATGGAACATACATTTATACACTTATTGTTGATGGAACGCTCATTGCCAGCAATAAAATGATAGTAGCAAAATAAACGTTTTTTACACTTAAGTAGTGGGACAAAAATATCCTTACTTTTTGACGGTTTCTTTTTCCGCTATTTTTACCTACAAAAATCCTTACGTAGCGTAGGCTATGTGCGGTTTTTGTAAGAAAAAATATCGAAAAAATAATCACGTCAAAATTGTAAGCCTATTTTTGTCCCACTACTTATTCAGAATAACACAACTTGTGTTGTAGTCGATAGTCGATAGTCGATAGTCGATAGTCGATAGGCTAACGTGAAACACGCTCACGTTTGTCTATAGGTCTATGGACTATCGACTTTTTACTATCATCTATCGACTAGACTTTATTCCAAAATAATTTCTTTCACTAAGCCTATTTTTGTCCCACTACTTATTTTAAAAAATAATAGCATTGAATTTGCTTTTTCTCGATTTTAAAAATAACTTTGCGATGCAAAGTTCTTTGAGATAACTGGTTTTTAGCAAAAAGCCAAATCTAAATATGTCTTTTAGCATATATTTCATTTTCGATAAAACTACGGTAAACCAATACTTATCCTTATATTTGCAGCCTTAAAATTGGGGGCATGACCTGTCCCTTTCCATATTTTTTGCGTCTAATCTGCGTGAGCGTAATTTTACGCACAAAATTGATTTACTGAAGTAAATAATCAAATAGAATTAAATTAAGTTCTGTCTAAATATAAGTAGTTGGTAATCAATTTTTTATATTAAATTTACTTAATCGTATTCTTAAATTTAAACTGAATATGAATATTGCCGTAGTTGGAACCGGCTATGTAGGACTCGTTACAGGCACTTGCTTTGCAGAAACCGGCAACAACGTGATATGCGTTGATATTGACGAAGCAAAAGTCAAGAAAATGCAGTCGGGTATCGTACCCATATATGAGCCGGGACTCAACCTACTATTTGACCGAAATACCCGTCAGGGAAGATTAAAATTTACGACCGACCTTGCCGAAGCCATAAAAGATGCCCAGATTATTTTTCTGGCACTTCCCACTCCTCCCGGCGAAGATGGCTCTGCCGACCTCTCCTACGTACTTGGTGTAGCTCGCCAATTGAGCGTACTTATTCAGGACTACAAAGTTATCGTTGATAAAAGCACCGTTCCCGTAGGAACTGCCGAACGTGTACATGCCGAACTCGCCGCAGGACTCGACCAATCATTATTTGATGTCGTTTCCAATCCCGAATTTTTGCGTGAAGGCGTTGCAGTAGATGATTTTATGAAGCCCGACCGCGTGGTCATCGGTACGAGTTCTGACAAGGCAAAAAAAGTGATGGAACGCCTCTACGAACCATTCGTCAGACAAGGAAATCCCGTGATTTTTATGGACGAACGCTCCGCCGAACTCACCAAATACGCCGCCAATTCTTATCTCGCTACGCGAATTTCTTTTATGAATGAAATCGCGAACCTCTGTGAAAAAGTTGGCGCAGACGTGAGCATGGTGCGCAAGGGCATGGGTAGCGACAATCGTATCGGCAAACGCTTTCTTTTTCCCGGCGTAGGCTACGGTGGCAGTTGCTTTCCGAAAGATGTGCAGGCACTCGCCAAAACCGCCGAAGGCAATGATTATGACTTCAAAATACTCAACTCCGTGATGCGTGTCAATCGCATCCAAAAGAGTATTTTGGTCGAAAAAATTAAAAAATATTTTGGTGAAGATTTGACAGGCAAAACCATCGGTATATGGGGACTCGCCTTCAAGCCGAATACGGACGACATCCGCGAAGCACCCGCTCTATACATCATTGAGGAATTGCTCGAAGCAGGCGCGAAAGTCAAAGCATTTGACCCCGAAGCTATGGAAAATGTAGCCCTCGAATTTGGAGAAAAAATCAACTTGGTAGCATCCCAATACGAAGCCATCGAAAATGTAGATGCACTTGCTATCATCACCGAATGGAGCGTATTCCGCACCCCCGATTTTGCGAAAATGAACAGTCATTTGGCAGACAATAAAGTCATATTTGACGGACGAAACCTGTACAGTGTAGAACAAATGCGCGAGCATGGATTCCATTACGAAAGCATTGGTAGAGAGATTGTTAACGTAGAAAAAGAGGTGAAGATATGAAAAAAGTACTCATAACCGGTGCAGCAGGATTTTTAGGCTCGCATTTGTGTGATAGATTCATCGCCGAAGGCTTTCAGGTCATCGGAATGGACAATATGATAACAGGAAATTTGGAGAATATCGAACACCTGTTTGCCAACGAAAATTTTGTGTTTTATCACCACGATGTCTCCAAATTCGTCCACGTTCCCGGCGAATTGCACTACATCTTGCACTTTGCATCTCCGGCGAGTCCGATTGATTACCTCCAAATGCCGATTCAGACCATGAAAGTCGGCTCGCTTGGCACACACAATCTACTGGGCTTGGCAAAAGCTAAAAACGCGAGAATCCTTGTCGCTTCTACTTCCGAAGTATATGGCGACCCAGAAGTACACCCACAAACGGAAGAATATTGGGGCAATGTGAACCCAATCGGTCCGCGTGGCGTATATGATGAAGCCAAACGTTTTCAAGAAGCCCTCACAATGGCTTATCACAATGTACACGGCTTGGAGACACGCATCATCCGAATTTTCAACACCTACGGTCCGCGTATGCGTACCAATGACGGACGCGCATTGCCGGCATTTCTTTCACAAGCCATTAATGGCGAGGCACTTACAGTGTTTGGAGATGGCTCACAAACGCGCTCGTTTTGCTATGTTGATGATCTCGTAGAAGGCATCTACCGACTCTTGATGAGTGATTATCATTTGCCTGTCAATATTGGTAATCCGGACGAAATTACGATAAAAGAATTTGCAGAGGAAATCATAGACCTCGTAAAAGATAAAGAACTGAAAATCATATACAAAGACCTCCCGAAAGATGACCCAAAAAAACGCAGACCCGACACCACAAAAGCAAAAAACATACTCGGTTGGGAAGCCAAAGTAGATAGAAAAGAAGGGTTGAGAAGAACTTACGAATACTTTAAAAAGACACTCAAATAAGGGAAGAGGAAGAAAATAATCTACCTCAAATGAAGAAGTTATTTATTTTCTTTCACTAAGGAAGATTTAGTGAAACATATAAGAAAAAGAACAATTCAGACGGGTAGATTATTTTTTTCGTCTTCCCTAAGTTTAAGATTAAGTTTATCCCGTATAGTTATCGGGACAATTTAAAATGGACGTTTGCCAAAAACAAATGCTATTTTAAGTTTTTATTCGTTACTAAACTTAATCTTAGTCTTCAACTTAAACTTATTCATGAAAATACTTATCACCGGTGCTGCCGGATTCATTGGATCGCATGTCGTTAGATTATTTGTTAATAAATATCCTGACTATCAAATAGTTAATTTAGATAAATTGACTTATGCAGGTAATCTGAACAACCTCAAAGACATCGAAAATGCTCCGAATTATAGCTTTATCAAAGGAGACATTGTAGATACGGACTTTGTGATGGAATTGTTTGAAAAGAATGATTTCGACGGCGTGATTCACCTTGCGGCCGAAACGCATGTAGATCGTTCTATCACCGAACCCTTGAATTTTTTGAAAACGAATGTATTGGGTACGTTTAATTTGCTACATGCTGCGAAGGTACATTGGACAGAAAAAGCGGAGGGCAAACGTTTTTACCATGTTTCTACAGATGAAGTGTATGGCGCATTGCGACTCGGTGAAGATACATTTTTCAGAGAAGATACACCTTACGACCCACGCTCGCCTTATTCGGCAGCGAAAGCCAGTTCAGACCATTTTGTACGTGCTTATCAGCATACCTACGGCTTGCCGATAGTGATTTCAAATTGTTCTAATAATTATGGTTCGTACCAATTCCCCGAAAAATTAATCCCATTATTTATCAATAATATTAAACAAGAAAAACCGCTACCCGTATATGGTGATGGTTTGTACACCCGTGATTGGCTTTGGGTAAAAGACCATGCCGAAGCGATTGATACGGTTTTTCATAATGGAAAAAATGGCGAAACCTATAATATAGGTGGACATAATGAGTGGACAAATATCGACCTTGTACACCTATTGTGCGATATGATGGATGAAGAATTGGGACGCGAAGTAGGCTCGGCAAGGAAATTGATTATTACTGTGAAAGATCGCCCCGGGCATGACCGCCGTTATGCGATTGATGCCTCAAAAATAGAGCGCGAACTCGGTTGGACACCTTCAATTGACTTTGAAAACGGACTCCGAAAAACTGTAAAATGGTATCTCAACAACCAAGATTGGTTGGATAATATCACTTCGGGTGATTATAAAGATTATTACAAAAAACAATATTCGTGAATTCGTTAGATTCGTTTATTCGTAATTCGTGGATTCGTTTTATTTTGCAAAGCAAAATACCTGTATGAATCTATCGAATAACGAATAACGAATATACGGATAACAAGTAAACGAACTAACATATAATGAGAAAGATATTTTTTATTCTTCTGGCATCCGTATGGATGTGTACGACCGGCTATGCACAAGTGCCTGACGAAGTGTTGGAACAGGTGCAGGATATGGGACTAGACCAATCAGTAATCCAAGATAAACTGGATAGCGGTGAAATTTCGAGTGGTGAATTGATTCAAGCTATTGATGATAATAAACTCAATGTAGAAGGGCGAACAGAAACTGTCGACCCTGCCAAAGAGCAAGCCAAAGAAATTGCGGATAAAAAAGCGAAAGAAGAAGCCGAAGAAAAACAAGATATTTTGGATGCAGCCGAACAACTTGTAGAGGAGGAAGCAATTAAAGAAGAAATCGGAATAGTAGACGATGAAGAAGAAGTCATCGTGGTACAAGAGCAAGAAGAGGATACCTATGGTAAAGGAATTTTTAGAAATAAAACCCTTACGCTGCTCAACCAATTAGAGGATTTTCAAGCACCGGACAGCTATATCGTAGGTATCGGTGATGAATTCGCCATTTCGATATGGGGAGAAACAGAGTATAGCGGAGAGTTTGAGATAAATGATGAGGGCTACATCAAGCCGCCTCGAATGTCGCGCATCTATCTCAAAGGACTCACACACAAGGCTGCGGTTTCTTTGATAAGAGAAAATTTTGCGAATCAGTATAACATCAAAAAATCACAAATGGAAATAGTACTCAACTACTCGCGCCTCATTACTGTGGGTATTTATGGGGAGGTTTTCCAACCGGGAAGTTACAAAATGTCTGCCCTCAATACGGCTTTCAATGCCCTTACCGCAGCAGGTGGTCCCAATGAAAATGGTACAGTCAGAAACATCACCGTTCGCCGTTCGGGAGAGCCGGATAGAGTATTGGATGTATATAAATATCTCGCTAATCCATCGGTCATCGACGAATTTTACCTGAGAGATAATGACATTATACACGTCCCAACAGCAGGCAAATTGGTACGCCTCAACGGTGCTATCAAACGCCCTGCACGATACGAAATGCAGCCTGACGAAGGCTTGGTAAATGCCATCGACTATGCCGGTGGATTTGGAGCGAGAGCTTATAAAAGCAATATTCAGATAGAACGCTACGGCGACGATGAGAAGGTATTGGTCGATGTAGATTTCAAAGACCTGCTTGCCAGCGGGGGCGATAAAGAACTCGTAACAGGCGACCAAGTTCAGATATATACTATTGAGAAAGAATACGAAAACTTTGTGAAGGTAGAAGGAGAGGTCGAAATCGCAGGAGATTATGAACTTATACAAGGTACAAGAGTAAGCGATATTATCAAAAAAGCAGGAATTAAAGACAATTCATTGACCGAAACAGCTTACATCGTAAGAAGGGATGATGATTTGTCAAAAAAATATATTTCAATTGATATAAATAACATCTTAAGTAATCCTGCTTCGCAGGAAAATATCGAACTCGAGCCATTTGACGTGATTACGATTGCCGCCAAATCAGATTTTGACGACAGTTACGACTACTTTGTAGAGGGACACGTTCGCAATCCGGGCAAATTCAGATACGATGACAACCTCAAGGTAAAAGATGCCATATTTTTTGCAAGAGGAACAATGAAAGATGCAGCTCGCTACGCTTATATTCAGCGTGTGGATGGCAATGACAAAAGAAAATGGTTGCGTATAGACATTCAGGAAGCCAATAATAACCCAACATCCGCTGCCAATAAAAAACTATTGCCCAATGATGTACTCGTTATATTTCCAAAAGATAGATTTGAAGACAAAGATGTTCGTGTAGAAATTAGTGGGGCGGTACGCGTACCAGGAGATTTCGCATATAGCCCAAACATGACGCTTTCTGACATCGTCTACCTTGCAGGAGGATTGCGCGAAGAAGCCGCCGAAGGGCGCATTGAAATATCACGTATCGAAATTAATGAAGACAAGAAAACTGCCGTCAGTATCGCTACGGTGAGAGTCGATAGAAGACTCATACTCGAAGGCGAACAAGGTGAGTTCAAAATAAAACCTTACGACCAAATATTTGTACGCAACGCACCCGAATTTGAGTTGCAACAAAATATCTCACTCGATGGTGAAGTGGCTTATCCCGGAGAATATACGTTGACAGACAAACAAGAAACCCTACTCAGTGTCATCCAAAGAGCAGGAGGACTCACAGATGCCGCTTACCCTAGAGGGGCTACACTCATTCGAATGGAAGACAGCCTCGGACGTGTTATTCTTGATTTGGACAAAGCCATCAAAAGCCCCAACTCACACTTCAACTATGTACTCAAAGCTGGCGATATGATTAATATCCCAAAACACAAAGACCTCGTATCCGTCATGGGTGCCATTCGTTATCCCCAAATTGATACATTAGGAAAAATCAGTGCGCCACACCACAAAGGACGTCGCGCCAAATTTTACGTCAATAAATACGGTACAGGAGTAGACAGAAGGGTAAAAAACGGACGAAAAAACCTAATCACCGTAGTCAATCCCAACGGCTATGTAGAAAAAACCAAAAACTATGGTCTATTCAGAATCTACCCAAAAGTAGATGCGGGTGCAGTCATCAATGTTGACCGCAAGGAAAGGAGAAAAGAAAAAACAGATGAAGAAGGCAGGAGCGAACGCCGGAGAGAATGGTCCGAAGTATTTGCTACCATAGTCGGACAAGCTACATCTGTACTGACCTTATTACTATTGGCAGATAGAACTTTTGCACAATAATAAGGGAAGAGGAAGAAAATAATCTACCCTAAATGAAAAAGAACAATTCAGACGGGTAGATTATTTTTTTCGTCTTCCCTAAATTCAAGCTGCGAACAAGTCGAGAATATACATTTAATTTCTTTCACTAAGCGCAAAAGAAGCCATATAGCTGACGAAGTTATTTTTTTCGTCTTCTCTAAGTAGTTTTACAAATATAATTTTCAACTCATATCATGAGAGAACAATACATTGACGAAGAAGTTATCACAATAGGTCAAATCATTCGTGTCTTCAAAAGCTATTTCCTCTTCTTCGTAAAGAAATGGTGGCTGGTGTTATTAGTTGCGCTCTCCTTGGCAATATATAGAGCTTACACCGTCTATACGACCCCGGCGATATTCAATGCTGGACTTACATTTACCCTATATGAAGAAAGTTCAGGCGGTGGCGGCGGTGGCGGACTCTCAGGCTTGATAGGACAATTTGGTTTGCAAGGACTCGACAACGTCGATTTTGACCGTATCGTCGAATTCATGGAAACCCGTAAGATTATGGGGATGGCAATGTTCCAAAAAGTAACCATAAATGGTCTGGAAGATTATTATGCCAACCACTACCTTCGCGAACTTAGGCTATACGAAAATTGGGAAGAAAAAGAAGCGGTCAAATTCATTGACTTTTGGTTCACGCATGGCGATGTCGAAAATTTCAAACCCACTGAAAACATCGTTCTCAACGTCATCTGGAATCGAATGAAAAACAAACACCTCAAAACAGAAATTAGAGGTTCGGGTATCATAGAAATGAGAATGTCCACCGAATCACAAGCCTTCTCCATCGAATTTATTAAAACTCTTTACAAAGAATTAGCTTCTTTCTACAAAGAAAAACTCAACGAAAAAAACCAAACCAACACGCAGCAAATGGAATATCGCAAAGACTCCATTGCAGCCGAACTCAAGGTAGCAGAATCACGTTACGCCAAATTTCAAGACGCCAATAAAAACCTCATCTCTGCGCGAGCTTTGATAGAAGACATCCGCCTTCGAAGGAGCGTAGAAGTCCTCAACGCCATCTACCTCGAATTGGTACGAAGCGTAGAAGTCTTGAATTTTACCTTAAAAAGAGAAACCCCCTATCTAGTCTCCATTGACGAACCAGTGTATCCGCTCGGTCACAAAAAACCCAACATTATATTTGAAGGAGTAAAATATGCTATTGGAGGTATCTTCCTGACACTCTTGATTTTAGCGATGATTAAATTTATTAGAGATGCCGTCGAAGCCGATAGAAAACGTGACGAAGACATCGAACAACTAAGACAAAAACGAGCATACGAAAAGCAACCCAATTCCGCTCTAGTCTAAATAAGAAATTGGGGAAATAGGGAATTGGGCTAACGATAATATAATTTGGTGTTTATCATTTCAGGTGGTCGTGCCACAGGCGTGTCGTCAGCCGAATACCTTTGTAGGTAACTAAAAATTGCCAAATTACTCAAAAACACTTTATAAAAACCTTCGTCTGCCGACTAAAACCACCTAATTTCATAAAGAACCATCGTTTTTACGAGGCATAAAGAAGGTAAACTTATTAGTGAAACATATAAGAAAAAGAACAATTCAGACGGGTAGATTATTTTTTTCGTCTTCCCTAAACCTATTAGCTCATGTAGGAAATCCGGGGGAGCGTGTAAAAACTCGTACCAGCTGTCTTTAGCTCTGATAGCTATCGGAGACGACCGCAAAGAAGCATTCACGTCGGCACGAATAACGCGAGTTAAAGGTTTTTCAAACCTCTTTTCCGATAGCTATCGGAACTAAAGACAGCCGCTACTATGCCGTTTTCTGTTTGTATACCCCTTTGAATGACTGACAAACTCTTTTTCATCTTCCCACAATATTTAAGCATTATCGCATTGTAGCATTATCGCATTGTAGTATTATCGCATTATCGCATTGTAGCATTATCGCATTATAGCATTATCGCATTGTAGCATTGTAGCATTGTAGCATTATCGCATTGTAGCATTATAATTAGGGCGTATCCCTCTCCTTATCAGTCGAGGGTCGGGCTATCCGGCACTCTCTCCACTCTGTTCCGTTCAAACAACACCTCCTATCCCTTACGCAGGAAACGAGCAATCATGGGATTTGTCAAAGAACCCCAATTCCCCAATATTTCTACTAAAAAACAAAAAAAGCAATGCACGCATTGAAAAATACAATGCGTGCATTGCTTTTCTCAATAAACTTTCCTAATTTCGCAATTAGAAATTTTGGTTCTTTGACAACTTTTGCAAAAAAGCCCCTCCCTTCCTCCAATGTGGTTTTAACCCATTGTCGTTCAGCTATTTATTGCAATGGGCTAAAGCCACATTGGAGGAAAATACAAAAATTGTCAAAGAACCCCAATTCCCTAACATTTCTACTAAAAAACAAAAAAAGCAATGCACGCATTGAAAAATACAATGCGTGCATTGCTTTTCTCAATAAACTTTCCTAATTTCGCAATTAGAAATTTTGGTTCTTTGACAACTTTTGCAAAAAAGCCCCTCCCTTCCTCCAATGTGGTTTTAACCCATTGTCGTTCAGCTATTTATTGCAATGGGCTAAAGCCACATTGGAGGAAAATGCAAAAATTGTCAAAGAACCGAAATTTTAAACAAAATAAATGTAAATGCTCAATGAATGAACCATTTTTAATGGGGTGATACTTGATTCATTCACTCAAAATTCATTCATTCAAAATTAAAGATGGAGTTACAACAAAAAATACTTAACGGTGGAGAATTTCTCATTGCTGAAACGGCAGCAGAAACCGTATTTATCCCCGAACAATTCAACGAAGAACAACGCATGGTAGCGGACATGGCAAAAGATTTCATTGTCCAAAAAGTCCGCCCCGCAGATGACAAACTCGAAAATCACGACCTCAAGCTACTTGCGCAGCTGCTCGAAGAAGCCGGACAACTCGGTTTACTCGGCGTAGCATTTCCCGAAGAATACGGTGGCTCGGCGCAAGACTTTCTCACCAACATGCTCCTCACCGAAACCATGTCGCACGGCTTATCCTTTGCCCTCACACACGGCGCACACACAGGTATAGGCATGTTGCCCATACTCTACTTTGGCAACGAGGCACAAAAAGCAAAATACCTGCCCGACCTCATTTCCGGCGTCAAAAAAGCCGCCTACTGCCTCACCGAACCCGGTTCGGGTTCAGATGCACTCGCCGCCAAAACAAAAGCCACCCTTTCCGATGACGGCAAACACTACCTCATCAACGGTCAGAAAATGTGGATTACCAACGGCGGTATAGCAGATGTTTTCGTCGTATTCGCACAAATTGACGGCGACAAATTCACCGGATTCATCGTAGAAGCAGCACTCGAAGGCGTATCGCGCGGCGCAGAAGAACGCAAGCTTGGCGTAAAGGGATCTTCTACCTGCCAGATATTTTTTGAAAACGTAAAAATACCCACAGAAAATATATTGGGCGACATCGGCAAAGGACACCGTATCGCCTTCAATATCCTCAACATCGGGCGTATCAAACTCGGCGCAGGCGCACTCGGCGGCGCAAAACTCGCCATCGAATACTCCATCAAATACGCCAACGAACGCCACCAATTCAAACAACCTATTAGCAATTTTGGTGCAATAAAACACAAATTGGCAGAGCAAGCCACCCGCATCTATGCTGCCGAATCAGCCGTATATCGTGCCAGCAGCGACATTCAGGAAACCGAAGATAAGCTCCTTTCCAACGGAAAATCACACAGCGAAGCCCTACTCGGTGCAGCCGAAGAATACGCCGTAGAATGTGCCTTGCTCAAAGTCGCTGGCTCTGAAGTCTTGGACTACGTAGTCGATGAAGGCTTGCAAATTTACGGCGGCATGGGCTACTCCGAAGAGGCACCTATGGCGCGTGCCTACCGCGACGCACGTATCAACCGCATCTTTGAAGGCACCAACGAAATCAACCGTATGCTCTCCGTCGATATACTCCTAAAGCGCGTCATGAAAGGTCAATTAGACATCATGACGCCCGCTATGGCAGTACAGCAAGAGTTGATGTCACCGCCTTCGGCAAATGGACACAGTGCAAATGGTTCTATATTTACCAACGAAAAATACGCCGTAAAAGACCTCAAAAAAGCCTTCCTGATGACCGCAGGAGCGACCGTACAAAAACTCATGCAATCGCTCAAAGACGAGCAAGAAATCCTCATGTACCTTGCCGATATGATGATTGACATCTATGTAGCCGAATCCGTCATTTTGCGTGTCGAAAAACTCATCCAACTACGCGGACAAGCAGCGTGTAGCGCACAAATTGACATGGCGAAAGTCTATGTAGGCGATGCCAACGAGCGCATCGCACTCAACGCCCGCAACTGCATCCGTTCATGGGCAGAAGGCGATGAAAAAATGATGCTCATCAAAGGTTTGCGTCGATTTACGAAATATGAAGGCATCAATGCAAAAGCAGCGCGCCGCCGCATTGCACAAGTATTAATAGATGCAGACAACTATTGTTTTTAAAATAGTTCGCAGACGGCAGTCCACAGTCCACAGTCCAACGTGAAATAACTCGCATTGTTACGGACACATTAGAATTATAAAAAAAATAGAATCAATTATTTTGAAAAAAAGTGTGGATAGCTTGCTATCCGCACTTTTTTGTTTGGGATTTACAGCACTTAATGACGGAGCTTTTCATTGTCTTCGATAAAAAATTAGACTTTATTTAGGAATATTTTGTATGCATGGAATTTTGTATTTTTTCGATAATCGAGCCTCATTTTGAGCTGCATACCCTACGGTACGGAGCGAAAAATAGGAGAAGAGTATCGGAAAAAGACAATGTTAGCTGCATACAAAATATTTCTAAATAAAGTCTATTAATCATTATAAAAATGCAGTATATTATCAAAATCATTCTTTCTGCTGTACTGATTGTACTTAGGGAAGAGGAAGAAAATAATCTACCCCAAATGAAACATATAAGAAAAAGAACAATTCAGACGGGTAGATTATTTTTTTCGTCTT
>Ga0209295_1000440_pt1 | contig 21123 bp, 20 predicted proteins | sample Porto_5metaG_FD_187428 | JGI IMG/M metagenome (GOLD analysis project Ga0209295, IMG submission 187428) | Marine algal microbial communities from Porto, Portugal - Porto_5 metaG (SPAdes) (version 2) | ecosystem: Host-associated > Algae > Red algae > Unclassified | place: Portugal: Porto... | reverse complement strand
TAATGGTTAATGGTTAATGGTTAATGGTTAATGGTTAATGGTTAATGGTTAATGGTTAATGGTTAATGGTTAATGGTTAATGGTTAATGGTTAATGGTTAATGGTTAATGGTTAATGGTTAATGGTTAATGGTTTTTTCGCTACGCGAAAAAACCATTATTTGTCATTAGGTTACGTTAGAAATTAACCGTTAACCGTTAACCATTAAAGAAGTCTGTCTATGGCGGCGTCTAGCATTGGTCCTTTCGGATTGATGGCGGCGATTTTTCCGTCTTTATCCAATAAGAATGTTTTTGGAATGCCTTTTACGCCATAGGTTTTTGCGGGTGCAGATTGCCAAAATTGTAGGTCGCTGACGTGGTAGGGCCAGGCAAGATTATCCTTTGCGATGGCATCTACCCAACGTTTTTCTTGCCCTTTTCGGTCGAGCGAAACGCTGTATACCGTGAAGCCTTTGTCCTTGTATTTATTATATGTTTTAACCAATTTCGGGTTGTTATAACGGCAGGGTTTGCACCAGCTCGCCCAGAAATCAATCAGCACAATTTGTCCGCGCAAATCCGACAGTTTATACGTCTTACCATCGGGCGAAGGCAGCGAAATGTCAGGTGCTATCGCCCCAACTTTGATTTTTGACGCAGCATCTTGCGCCCTCTTTTGTTGGGCTTGCGCTCTTGCTTGTTCTACCAGCGTATTATAGCCAGCGATGTAGGGTGAGTTGGGATAATCCGATGCAAATTGCTGCGTAATTTTATCAAAAGTCGGTTTATTCGTCTCTACTTTTAGGCGCGTAAATGCCAGAAACATCCCAATCATGCTACTATTCGTCGTATCCACGAAACTCCGAATTTGCTGTTCGGGTATTCTCCCATCTGGGTATTTGCTCACAAAAGACTGGTAAATATTCGCCTCTTTCGACCCCGTGATGTTGTAGTTATTTATCGCCAAATCGCGGACTCCTGCGCGGATATTTATATTTTTTTCCTTACCACTAAAAACCAAAATCGGTTTTTGCGCCCCAATATTTAGTACATACAAACCGGGTTCAAAGCTTTCGAGTTTCATCTCAAAGGCTCCGTTGGTATCGGCATCGGCATTTCCCATAATCTTATTGGGTGCTCCTGGCGTGATTTTCTCCAAAACCATCTCAATATTGGCAGCACCGTCTATTTGTCCTGTAATCGTAGTGCTGTTATCTGGCGGAGCGCATTGTAATAATAAGACTGCTGCCAAAAGGAATATCGTTGTTCTAAGTGTATTTTTCATCATTTTTCTTGAATATTTCTCAATAAATCAATACAATATTTTTGAATGTCAAAAGTATGAAGTTTTGACGTCGTATTAAAACAAAGTTGGGAGTATTTCTGTTCATTTATGTTTTTTAATTTCAATATAGAGGTTTTAAATTCCTCTGGTGAATCACAAAAAAAGCCTTCAATCCCGGCATCCATAAAGTTAAGATTTTCGCCAATCGGACTACACAACGCCGGTACACCTGCCGACAAATACTGTTTGAGTTTAAAGGCTGATTTAGCGCGATTAAATTCGTTGTCTATCAAAGGTGAAACGCCTAGGTCAAAGGTTTTTATTCTTCGATAAACGTCCACTTCATTTAACCAGTCAATATCTTCTGGTATTTCTATTTTTATGTTTTTATTTCCCGAAAAATAATCATACACTTCTTGTCGATGTGCTGCCTTTCTCACGCCCAATAATACTAATTTTATGGGTTCGCTCAATGCCTTGATTGCAGGAAAAAGTAAGGTGTTCAGATTCTCCCGATGTCCGTTATAAAAACCAATCCAACCTATCGTAAACAACTGATTTCGAGTTTGTTTTATTTCATCATGATAAATAATAGGTGAAGTCAATACAAAGGCATTGGCATTATATTTTTCGGCATATTCCCTTAAAGTTTCGCTGCCTGTCGAGCAAGCCGAACAATGCTTCATAAAATGCCGTACAGTCTCCGCCGAATGCCGAATATACTCCGCATCATCTATATCGTATAAGGTGTTTTTAGGTCGGAAAAATAAGAGTATTTTCAAGGCGGTCGCGTAAATTCCTTTGGTATATATTTTTTGAAAAATAATAAGTGAATCTTGCTTTCTGAAAAGCAAAATAACACAGAATATCCAAGCAAATCGACACAGATTTTTGAAGTCATATCCTGGATGAATTAAGTCGTAATCAATACCATAATCTGCCTCTAATTTTTCAAGCGGATATTTCAAACGATAACGCACACTCGGCGCACTCATATCATAAAAAGCAAAGCAATAAATATGTTTTATGGACATTTTTTAATGGTTAGTGAAAGAAATTAAATAAGATGTCCCATAATGCGAAGTATTTTTTTTGTCTAAGGATTTTTTGAAAGCCGCACATAGCCTTAGCTACAGCCTGTTCCGAACCCCGATTCGGGATAAGGATTTCAAAGGATTCTTAGACGGAAAAAAGACGAGTATAATGGCACATGTTATTTAATTTCTTTCACTTAATGGTTAACGGTTAATAGTTTTTTTCGCTACGCGAAAAAAACACTCAACACTACAACACTAATCCACAAAATAAACGATAAATTCTTCGTTCTTAATGATTTGTGGAAAATTAAGTTGGTGATTTTTGAAAGTTAAAAAGTGTGTGATGCCGTATTTTTCTTGTAAATTTTTAATGTCAATTTCTCCCAAATTTCGATAATTTTCATCCGCCAAATCAAATAACTTTAGCCCCACTTTACGCGAATCGGCATCTACGCCATACGCATCCCCGATACGTTTGTACCAATCTGCCATCGCTACTTTTCGGTGTACCAACACCTTATAATCGACCATCGAGCTGCGCTCACCATACACTTTTAAGGTCGTAAAATTTATCGGGTGTAAAAACAGAGCGTCTTTCGCCGTTTTTTTACTGATAATATAACTGATATTCGCCGCCGCTTCGGTCTGTCGTTGGTTGCCTAAATCAAAGGGGACATTCCAAAAGATAAGCGAACGACTAAAAATCAACACGTATAATACCCCTGCACCCACACACGCAAGTACGGGAAAGGCAATTTGATTAAGTATTTTTTCTTGTAAAAAAGGCAGCTTTTTTTCCAATATTGCAAAGACGGCAAAGACAGAAAATGCCTCCATCCAAATCGTCATTTTAAACCATTGTAAAGAAGCCGTATTGACCTCCGAAAAACCTTCTACGAGTATAAAATACGCCAACATCCCCAACCATGAAATCAAGAAAAATAAGCCGATTTTCTTTTCTCTTATGAGGTAAAAAACAGTTCCGAATATTAATAGTGGAATGATTATCAGGTAATTTGCCCAGCCATATTCCATTGGTAAATAGTGATGCGGCGAGCGGAATTCAAATAGAATTTCAAAAAACTGTGCGTTGGTAATTCCCTTGTCTTCAAAAAAGAATTTCAGAAAAATCACCCACAAACCACCCGTTAAAACGAAAGCAAAAACCCCGACAAACCACCTCCACCATTCTATTTTCACCGCTCCTAATATTTTCCCAAAAAACAAAACGCCCGCACAAGTCACAAACAACTGCGTACCAATCACCGGCTGTAATAAAGTCGCCAAACCAAAGGTAAATAAAGCGAGGATATAACGTTCTTTCAGCAATTGAAAAATACCAAATAAGCCCGTGAGTTGTACCAAATTACTGACGAAAAATGAGTTGTAATAAAGTTCATTTCCACCCAAATTGACACCATAAAGCGGCACAAAAATTACGAGTAACGCCAGCCACACCAAGTAATCGGTCTTGATGAATAGTCGCCCGATTTTGTATAGTAGTAGGAAGTGTAACAGCGTTATCAGTACATGCAGTAGCGCACACATCCATTCGAGATAATCACCTGATAATGAGAGTAAATACGAAAAAGCAAAGCGTTCATTCGGTACTTTGGCGTGGATGCCTTGTAGGTAATTATCGAGCGGATAAAGGTCGGGGGAGTTGAGAAATTTGGCGTAGGCTTGGGTTTGCATTTCGTCATTTCGACCGTATTCGTAGCCCCACCTCGCCACCACACAAAGGTAACACGCGAGCAGCGCAATCAACAATTTTAACGGATGTATTTTATTTTGCATAACGTGGAATGAAACGCAGGTTTTTTATTAACGTGAATTAGAACACGGATTAGGCGGATTTAGCGGATGACACAGATGTTTTTAATTTTTAACGTGAAATAGAATACGGGTTTTTAACATGAATTGGAACACGGATTGGGCAGATTGAACGGATGACGCAGATTTTTTTTAATTATTAACGTGAAATGGAACGCAGATTTTTTTAGTATCAGGAATTAAATAAATGTACATTCTTCGCGTCGTTATTTTTTCTTTAGACGAACCAAATTTGACGCGAATACTTACTGTATTTAAGGAAAATTTGGTGAAGTATAAAGGAAAAAAAACAAGTCGAGAATATACATTTATTTTGTTCCTGATACTTATAATATTATCATATAAAAAAATCCGCTTAATCCGCCAAATCCGCTCAATCCGTATTCTATTCACTTGCGAAATTTGTACTTTATCAGTGTCCAAATCGCCTCCAAGCCATCGTACCAACGTATCTTTTTCCCCTCTTCAATCTTTCGCGGCGCATAGGTAATCGGTATTTCCAAAATCGGTATTTTTCGCTTCAAAATCTTCGCCGTCACCTCCGGACAAAACTCAAAACCTTCGCACTCCAAGGGAATACTCATCAGCAAGTCGCGGTCAAAAACTTTATAGCAAGTCGGCTCGTCCGTCAGGTGCGAACCGTAGAGCAGATTCGTCACCCAAGTGACCAGTAATCCACCGTAATAAAAACGCAGTGCTGAGTGGCGTTCATTCGTTTTATTCAGAATCCGCGAACCATACACGACCTTATATTCGCCGTCCAAAATCGGTTGTATCAACTTCCCGTACTCCTCTGGCGCGTACTCCAGATCGGCATCTTGCACAATTACCACATCACCCGTACATTGCTCAAAACCAACGCGCAACGCATGACCTTTTCCTTTATTTTTCGGGTTTAAAATGGTATTGTACTTACCATTATACGATGCCAAAATCTGCGGTGTGCTATCCTTCGAACCATCATCTACGATGATAATTTCTTTCTCTACCGCACCCAGATCTACTGCATCAATACGCTGCAAAATTGCCGCGATTGTGGCTTCTTCATTATAGCATGGTATGACGATAGATAATTTTTTCATAACGTAATCCGGACATTCTTGTCCGGTAGGACGCGCACAGACAAGAATGTCTATATTACGTAAGCCACAAAGATAACAAAAAACTCCCCACTAAAAGCCCCGAATACATCAGATACATCCGAACATTCAAATAAGCGTTTAGCGGTATTTTTAATTGAAAATAATTATACGAAATCATCATTATTTTCTCGCAGGCGAAGGCGACAACCGTAGCCACTGCAACACCGATTAAACCCATCGTTTGCACCAAAATCAGGCTCAATACCACATTTATCACCAACTCAATCAGCGATATCCACAATATCAAACTTGTTTTTTTTAATCCAATTAAAATCGTTTGTGGAAAGAGTACACGACTGATTAACAGGAGTAAATAAATATTAAAAATTGATGCGCTATCTTTAAAATCGGGATTAAAAACGATAGGAAACAAGATTGGCGCAGTAAACATCAACACAATCGCAATCCAAAACAACCAGCGCATAAACCCCTGCGATTGCGCTTTAATTTCGCTCAATCCTGCTTGCAAATTTTCCGCCACACGCGGTATCATCGCCGAGCTAAATGCCGTTGTCATTGCCAATGCCAACGGAAATTCTCGCGCCCCGTAACGAAATATCGCAAATGCCTCACTGTCAAAGAATTGGTAGATAATTACCCCGTCAATATACTCTGCGCCACCTGCTACGAGGATGTTGAGCATCAGCGGAAACGATAGCCACAAATAAGGTCGCAATATCGTCCAATTGATACAAAAACGTCCATATTGCGCCAGTAAAACCAATACCCAAATAAATTTAGTCGCAGCCAAACAAATCAGCCCGTACAAGCTCCCCTCGATTCCAAATCCCAACATGACAGGAAAGATAATCACCGCCACATGCACCCCAAAAGCATACAAACCAAAACCAACAATTTTTCGCGGCTGATTGGTGAGCAAGTAAATGTATTCGACCAAATAAGTCGGCGTATTTAACAAGACATAAACGCAAAGCAAATTATAATAAGGTAAATTTTCATAATTCGTTAAACCTTGAATGACAGCATTTTTAAATAAAAAAAATACACTCACAACGAGCGCACTCATTCCACAAAATACGAGAAATACATTAATAAAAAACTCGCGCCGTTCTACCTCATTTAAGTCGGGATAAGTCGTCAACATCCCCTTCAATAAGCCCGATACCCAGAAAAAACTAATGCCCGTACCCAAAAAAATCAGTGTTTCGTAAATGCCGATTCCCTCTAAACCTAAGCTACTTTTTGCCAATAAAATATTTACCAAAATCACTGCCCCAAATCGCATGATTTGAAAGGCTTGAAGCGATTTTACGTTATTAATTTTTATACTGGAAAATATTGGCATTTATGAAATTGAACTTGTACTTGGTTCTTGTACTTGAACTTTTTTATGTAATTTTATTCCATGAGTAAAAAGAAACAAAAAATAGCCGGTAAAGATGCGATTACCCATAGAGACGCGATTAATCGCGTCTCTATGGGTAATCGCATCGCTATGCGTAATACAAAATATCTAACGTATGCTTTGCTTGCAATATTGGTCTTGCTCGTCATTTTTATCCGTCTCAAACTCGATGGTATCCCGATGGAACGCGACGAGGGCATCTACGCCTATGGCGGACGCATGATTCTCGATGGCAAAGTACCGTATTTAGATTTTTATGAACAAAAATTTCCGGGATTGTTTTACTCTTATGCGGCGATTATGGCGATTTTTGGGCGCACATTGGAAGGGATTCATCATGGTTTTACCTTTTTAAATGTAGTGACTATCGTGATGTTATTTTTCGTCGGACGGCGATTGTTCAATGATTTTACGGGGGTAATCGTAGCCGCAACTTTCGCGCTCATATCGCTCACGCCTTATGCGTCGGGCTTTACGCGACAGTCCGAGCATATACTCGTCTTTTTCGCTACGGCGGCGATTTTATCAACACTTAAAGCATTGGATACCAATAGGTTATTATGGTTTGTATTGGCTGGTGTGATGGCGTGTTTGTCGCTTTTGGTAAAAACAAATGGCGTGTTTTATATCATCATGTTGGGTTTGAGTATGGTGATTTATTATGCTCTAATTAAGCCGATTGATTGGAAAAAATTACTTTTAAATATTGGTACTTACTCGGTGGCAGTCTTCGCAACTTTCGGGCTGATGTGCCTAGTTATGGCAGCTCAAGGCGCACTTGGTGAAATGTGGTATTTTGCGGTCGAATTTCCGCGTACCTACCTGAGTGCTGTTCCTTTTGATGTCGGTATGAGCTTTCTCCAGCAATTCGGCGGAAAGGTCGTCAACGGATATTTACCCTTTTGGATAATTGCCGCTTGCGGTGTTTTTCTTTTATTTTTTACGAAAGAAAATTTACACAAAAAAATATGGATGCCTATATGGGCGGCACTGGCTTTTATGACGGTAACGCCCGGTTTTCGATTTTACGGACATTATTGGCTCATGGTAATGCCTATATTGGCTGTCTTGGTGGGTGCAGCTTTTTATGGGCTTCAATCGCTACTTAAAGGTCGTGGAAAGATGTTGGCAACGCTCATTCCTGCCTTGATTTTCGGTTTAATTTTCATTCAAAATATCGCTTCACACAGCAGCTATTACTTTGATCCGAATTATGAAAATATCATTCGTGATACTTATGGAATGAATCCGTTTCCAGAAGCAAAGGTAATTGGTGATAAATTGAAACCGATGGCGAAGAAGGGTGACAAAATTCTCTTATTCGGTTCAGAGCCTCAGCTTTACATCTACACGGGAATGGATGCGCCGAATCGTCACGCTTATTTTACGCACCTCGTTTCGGATGCGACAAAAACTCGCGCCAACGATTGGCAAAAGGAATATATCGACAATTTGAATACCGAAAAACCGCGTTTTATCGTCATTTTTCAGAATCAAGTTTCACTCGGTGTGAAACCCAACGCAAATAGAGGTATACTTGATTTTATTGGAAATTATCTGAATAATGATTATCAGAAAATCGGTAATGTAGATATTCTCGGACGCGACAATACGCTGTATAATTGGGACATTCAGCAAGTGCAAACGTATAAGCCGCGGAGTAGTAGTTTTATTGATGTTTTTGAGTTGAAGTAGTTTTGTTTATTCGTTAACTCGTTATTCGTTAACTCGTTATTCGTAGATTCGTTAATTGTAATTTAATGTACGCAACGAATTAACGAATAACGGATAACGAATAACGGATAACGGATAACGAATAACGAATAACGGATAACGGATAACGAATAACGAATAACGAACTCACATCGTCGCATTGACCAATTCATTAATAAAAATAATGTAAAGTAAAAACAGCATCATGCCTTCCCATTTCGAGATTTTTTTGCTGAGGGTCATGATGACGAATAATACGGATGCACCCATCATAATAGGCAAACTGAATATTGTCGTTTCTGGAATTATCAGCGTACCAAATAAGGCGGGAATCCCCATGACGGCAAAGGTGTTGAAGATATTGGAACCGAGTACGTTGCCGACTGCCATTTCAGGGTTACCACGCCGTGCTGCGCCGATACTTACGATAATTTCGGGGATAGATGTGCCAAAAGCAACCATACTCAATGCCACGATGTCGGTACCAATACCCATGATAGCGGAGATCGCAATGACCGCATCGACTGTATATTTCGCGCCTCCCCAAATGCCGATACCACCTCCAATAAGCATTAGAAATGTAATGGAGGTTAGTTTAGGACGTTCGTCTTTTTCGCCTTCGCGGTCTGCGCCAAAGGTATAGCCCAAAAAAATCGCCAATCCTATCAAACAGATGACCGCCTCTACGGTAGTAAATATCTTGTCAAATAACATAAACCACAGTAGAAATGCCGAGCCAATGAATAAAGGCATATCAATATTGAGGATGTCAAATTTAATATCAATGTGTTTGGCGATAGCCGTCAAGCCCAAAACAAGTAGGATGTTTGTAATATTTGACCCGATGACATTGCCGACCACCATTTCCGGGTGGTTTTCCAGCACCGCAAATATCGACGAAATCAATTCCGGCAAGGAAGTTCCCGCCGCCACTATCGTCACCCCAACGATAAACGAAGGAATACCCAATGCCAAACCAACTTTTTCGGCTGCTTTGATAAAATAATCAGAGGCTTTGAGCAAAATCGCTAAAGCCAACACAAAAATTCCTATCCACTCTAATAAACCCATGGTTAAATTTAAATTTCTCGTAGCACGTTGCTACGTAACATCCGCAAATTTTACAGACCATTCAAAAGCTATGGACTATCGACTATCGACTAAAAGGTGCATAGATAGCAAAACGCCTAAGTTCTTGCAAGAACTTAGGCGTTTTATTTCCACCGACAGAATTTAGGTAGAGAAAATTCATGAATTTTCTCTGCCTAAATTCTGTCGGTAAATTCCAAAAACAAATTCCAAATTCCAATACAGCTTGGGTGCAGATTGGAATTTGGAATTTTTCCACGATAGCTATCGGCATGGAATTTTCTCTTAATATGTCCAGAGGTCATGTTCAAAGCTAAGAATGCTTTCTTCGATTTTTTCAGCTTCAAAGAGGATATCTATTCCAGCTTTGTAATCCTGAATACGGCGATCCATTACGTTAGATTCTTTCCAAACGTAGCTGTCGAAAAAGCGCATTTCCATGATGTCTTCCCAACTCATACGTTGGGCATCATTGAGTGGATTGTAGGCTTCTTCACGCGCCAATATATCGCGGCAATCAGGGTAGTACGCCCAAAACATCGGGTATTCAAATTTGAAATTACCGTTATCGTCGTACTCTTCTTTGAGGGGAGCAATACCTAAAATACGCACCTGCATTACAGAAGTTTCTTCATCGAAAAACCAAACTTCTTTGATTCTGAATCGCTTGATGTCTTCCCAATTGAGTTCGTTCGTCACTACTTTAATTTGCTCCTCGTAGGTATCCGGGTCGAAGGTTACGATGGTATCTCGCGATCCACCCATTGAGCCAACTTCGTCTATTTCAAGCGGAGTGGTAAACTTGTCATCAAGCGTACTGTATAGTTGTATTTCACCGCTTGTAGCACCTTCTAAAAGGATATTAATAAACGGATTTTCGGGCCAAATGAACGTTTTGTTCATTTTTTCACGAACATCAATGATGCGCCAAATACGCTTTTCCCAAAATACATCCGCTTCGCGAACATGATCGTAAGCTAACAATCTTCTGTCACGGATGATTTCTTTATCATAAAAACCATCACGCGGAATGTACTCACTCTCGCCAGCTGATTCTTCGGTGGGTGAGCTACTTTCATTGAAAATAGGTTGAGCCGTCATTGTCATCGTTCCCATAAGAACAACTACAAAGCACAGAAACAATATTTGCAGGTTGATTTTCATTATTATTTTTATTTAAGTGATTTGTGGCTTGTGATTAATTAAATAATTTTGAAGCGAATGCCTATGTGAAAGAAAATAAATAACTTGCCCCATTATGCTTGTTCTTTTTCCTTTATACTTCACCAAATTTTCCTTAAATACAGTGAGTATTTGCGTCAAATTTGGTTCGTCTAAAGAAAAAATAACGACACGAAGAATGTACATTTATTTAATTCCTGATACTCATCATTTAATACTAATCTCGTGCCATAATCTTATATGCTTCTTGTTAATGGTGAATTAGTTAGGTCGTATTATACGCGATTTAACTAATTCACCGATTAACTAATATTACTTAATATTAACAACTAAGTCGTTGATACGGCGACCTGCGGGGTCACCCGGACATTTTGCTTTAATCTTTGTGAAGTAGTAAATGTCACCCGGTTTTGCACGGTTAATCATCTCTAAAGTCTTGCCATTGTATCTTCCGCCCTGCTGTAAAGAGATTACAGGGTCGTTACGCTTTGGTACGTAAGCTATTTCAAAGCCCATGATATTACATTTCGCTTCAAAGTCAAAGTTTTTCAACTCCGCACGAATGCCTTGATAGGCTTTAAACTCTCCTGTACCCATCGAGCTTTTAAGGTCTTTGGCTATCAAAGCCACCGGGTCAGGAATACGCTTGACACGGAATGGGAAGGAGGTAGATTCTACATCGGGAGCTGAAACCGTTACGTTTGCGCTTGACGTAGGTGTACTACATGTCACGGTATATTTACCGCTACCTACTTTACTCATCGTACAACCACCACCGCTGATGGAAGCATTGATTCTTGAGAAATCGCCACCCGCAGAAACGGAAACAGGGTTGGTTACACCGATATAAAATACATTCATTTTATCCGCAGAAACAGTCGCACCAGATTTGGTACCTACAGTGTACTTGAATGTTTTCTTGTACGTTTCCGATTTATTATTGAATGGATTCGTGACCGTAATGCTTGCGTTATACGATTGTTCCCCTAATCCACTCGGTGTAGATTTGTAGGTAGCCACACCTTCTCTCGCAGTTAGTGGACTACCATTGACGCTTACTTTTACTTTGGCTTGGCTAGATGCCGCACTCAAGAAAATTTCAGATTCGTAGGTATCACCCTGTAATAGGTAAGTTTGTTTCGGTGAACTTGTTACAACGAATTTATCGAATTTGACAACCGTAGCACCAATTTTACTACCCAAGTAGTTAATAATCATGTTGCCGGAAGTATTGGCATCTGTTTTCAACTTAGAAAGCGTCGGATAACAAGCTGCAACAGGCATGTGGTCGAAATTAAATTCCTCCCATGATTTGCCGTTCAAATTGGTCGTATCAATTTCGAGTGTTAATTTACTTTTTAAGCCCTCAATTTCGTCCGCTTTGATACCAAGCGTTCTATTGCCTTTTAGCTTATCCAAAACAGCAATTAATGCTTGCCTTGTATCTGCTACTTTCTGCTTAATATTAGGTCCTTCGGGGGTCACAGACTCACCTAGTGGTCCTTCGTAACCTTCAACGAAAAACCGAGTAGGAATTTCTTTATCCTTGAATCTTTCCGGTTTTCCGAAATTTTCATCCTCTTCATCAGTTATGATGCCACCTGCCGCTTCGTCAAAACGTCCCGTAACATCACTTACATAAGATGTGAAATCCGCGATGACACTTTGTATTTCCTTAGCTGCAGGAACAAGCGGTTTGTAATCCGGCTTTTTCTTTACAGCTGCTTCCATAGATTCTATTTTAGATAAATTGGCTTCGGCTACTACTGCATTAGTACGCTCCAATCCATCGCGAAATTTGAAGAAGGCATTGATAATCTCCGCAGAGACATTGAGTGCCAACATCGCCGTAAGGACGAGGTACATCAGATTAATCATAATCTGCCGGGGTTCCTTAGGAATAGACATATCTTTATTTAGTTTAAGTCTAAGTTTGAGAACGAGTTTAAGTCTATTAGACTCAAATTTACTCGAATACTTATTGATTAGATAATGTAGTAATTTTTGATTTTATAAACGTAATACAGACAGGAGTCTGTGTTACGAATCAAAATTTACTTAGTCCCAAGATTACCCATTGCAGAAAGGATATTGCCATAAACTGAGTTCAAAGAACCCAAGTTTTTGTTCAATGCACCCAATTGCTCTTTATATACGCGCGTATCTTCGACAGAGTCGTTGATATTTGACATTGCTTCGTTCAGGTTGGTATAGAAGTCGCCCATTTTTTTGACTTGCTCGCTTGTACCCGAAAAGTCTACCTCTTGCAAGGCTTTAAGTGAATTCATGCTACCAGACATTACTCTCAACTCGCCGAGCATACCTTCCAATTGACCTTCCATACGTTCTGTATTAATGTCAAGGTTGGCACTGTCACCACGCATGTGCTGTAAGTCACCGCCTGATTTGTCGAGTCCCGGGTATAATTTTTCCCAGTAGTAGTCTTTTTCAGGACCAATAAGTCCGAGAAAAAGAAAGATAGCCGCCTCGGTGAGCAATCCTGCAATGAGGAACTCACTCGCATAGGGCCAAGATTCGATTTTAAATAGTGCGCCTACCATAATTAGTGCTGCACCGATACCGATTAGTAAGTTTTTTAGGTATTTGAAAGCATAGGAATGAACAAAACTCATTTTTTGATTTGGATTTAAATGTAATGGTATTATGTGATGGTGATTAGTAATCGCTTATCTCGCTACGCGAAATTCTTCTTGGCGAATCACTATTTACTATTCACTATCTCCACTACACGTTAGTTAAAAGGAAATATGATTATAGCAAAGCAATGCAGTGACGACATCTTTTGTCGTTCCGAATTACTTATATATTTTAATGAGAAATAAATTTAATTGCAGATAGTTGGTGGGTGGATTGATTAGGTTAAACTAATCCACCCCTCAACGGATATTTTACCATTCATTTCCAGCTCCGAGTACAGTACGTACGTTACGGAAACCGATGTATGATTTTGCTGTATCTTGGTACTCCCAGTGACGTGTACCTGTTTGGATGTAGAAAGCAATATCTTTCCAAGAACCACCGCGAATGACCTTACGTTTCCATGCTTTCGGGTCATCTTCTTCTGCATCCATGCGAATGTCAGGGTTCATATCGTGAATGAAAGAGTAAGCATTCTCGAAGTAAGCCGAAGAAGTCCACTCGGCTACGTTGCCTGACATGTTGTATAAGCCGTAGTCATTCGGAAAGTAGGCATCACTTCGTGCAGTGTACATTGCACCATCTTCGGGATAGTTACCGCGTCCGGGTTTGAAGTTTGCGAGCAAACAACCTTTTGCATTTCTCGTGTAATACCCGCCCCAAGGGTAAGGTGCAAAATCGTGACCACCACGCGCTGCATATTCCCATTCTGCTTCGATAGGAAGGCGAAAATCCTCTGTATTTGCCATGCCTTTTCCATTTGCGTAAGCATTGGCATATTTGGTTCTCCAATATCCGAATGCGTTGGCACGTTTCCAATCAACACCAACTACTGGGTAGTTGTCAAAAGCCGGGTGGTTGAAGTAGTTACGAGTATATGGCTCGTTATATGAATAAGTGAAATCGCGAATCCAAACTAAGGTGTCCGGATAGATTTCGGTGTTATCTTTTTTGATAAATTTGGTACGGTTGGATTTGTAGTTATCTTTTGCCGCACCTTTCCAGTCATACCATTGGTATTCAAAGACGAATTTGCGGCTGTCCATATCTACTTTGCCAGAAAAACGCTCATCTTCAGGATAGAACATATCTTCCAAATCCTCATAATTTTCCATGATACTGAGGTCTTGCTCCCAATCGAGACGCGTATTTCCATTATCATCCTCAATCACCATATCCAAGCGAGTACGAGCGATAGAGTCGCGTACCCAATAGACAAATTGGCGATATTCGTTGTTGGTGATTTCGGTTTCGTCCATGTAGAAACCATTGATAGAAATGGTTTTTGGACGTTGTGTAAGCGTGAAATTCACGTCTTGGTCACTGGGACCGATGGTCAGTGTACCAGAAGGAACGTATACCATACCATATGGATTGGTAGATTTCCATGTTGGGCGTTCGAGAACTCCTGTGAGTTGTCCGTTATCGCCCGATTTACACGCTCCGATGGTCAAGATGATCATGAGAGCCAAGAAGAACTTTGAAACGTTTTTCATAATTCGCACCCGAATTTTTTTTCGACAGTAAATATAAACGGTAAACGGTAGATGGCTGACGGTGAGCGACAATCATCGAAACGCTTTGTTGATTTCATTCGCATAACAAAATCATCCGTTTTTTTATTTTCAATTAAATGTATTGCTAATGTTTCCTTAAGAAGACACGCAAATATAAGGTTTATAAGTAAAAATTTAAGTAGAAGTAGAAGTTTAAATTTAAATTATATTCACATCTTAACTGATAATCAATATTTTAAACTGCGATTAATTTGATATTTAAAAATCACTCTCGCTTCAGAATAAAATTTTAATTTAAATTAAAGTTCAGCATTAAATGCTGCAAATCAAAATCTTACGTTAATTCCATTCAGAAACTTATACTTCAACTTTCTCTATACCAATAGCTACTGGTATAAAAATCTTCACTTATTTTTTTCAAAAATTAGAATGAATCTTACTTTTCAGATTCATTGTTTTTTTTCACGTTAAAAAATTAACTATTAATTATTAAAAATAACGTGGGTTGTATATCGTTTTGGCTGGTATTTTCCCGCCTATTTCTTTATTCAGATTATAATTGAGGAGTATCTCGTGTGAGCCTGTTTGATAGTTGCTCAATCTGGAGAGCGACAAATCGTAGGCATACGCAAGGCGTATCTTGGGACTGGTATTCATCCCTGCAAGAAAGATGAGCGCATCAATTGTATTGCCATTGTATCCTCTAAACGATGCTCCTGCAAATATATTGTTGTTTAATTGGGCTAAAATAGAGAAATCTACTTGTGTTTCTACAAAATCTGACTTCAGTAAAATAGACGGTTGAACATTCCACTCGTCACTTATATTAAATACATATATAGCAGTGGCAAGATAGTGTCTTTTCAACTGAATTTCAGTTGCAATGCCCGATTCATAGCGGATTAGTGATTCGGTCAGGTGATTTGCTGCGAAGCCAATTTGCAGTGATCTTGTTTGCAAATAAATTCCTGCTGTTGCTGTCGGCGCAAGGGAACTTTCGATTCCTATGGGTATCAAATCATCGTTGTGATTGATGGTCACGCCTTCATAATTGCCTTCGGGGGCGAAGAGTTTGCTGCCGTCCAATGCTTTTTGCATGATACCGCCACCTAACCCAAATGAAAGTCTCGAACTTTCAGATAGTCTCGCTATATAGTTGTAAGACAGTGAGATAGCTGTGTTTCGCTCTGCGCCTTGTATGTCATTTTCGATGCTCAAACCTGCGCCACCGCTTAGGTAGTACCAAGGCAAATGCACGTTGATGTGCTGTGTCATCGGGCTGCCTTCGAGTCCAAGCCACTGCTTGCGAAACACGCCTGTTGCGCTGAGGTAGTTGTCCATGCCTGCATAGGCTACATTTGTGTGGTAGCCGTCGAGCATGTAAAGGCTGTATTGCGGCAATTGCTGCGCCTTTAATGTAACGATTCCCAGTAGAAATATTGATATGGACAGGATTTTGAGCATAAATAAGCGTAATCAGACGATTTGTACCGATAAATGACGGTATTTTTGTCTGTAATCGAAGCATAGGCAAGAATGCCTGTGTTACGAAAGTAATACATTAACTCTCTATATGCTATTGACTATTGAATACTGAGCGACTTTTAACTTTTATTTAACGTTTGGATAATTTCTTCTAGAGTTTCTACGGGTGCCTGGCAAGCATAGTTTCGACATATATAAGTGAGTGTTTCGTCCGCTTCGGCGTGTTTTCCTAAAAGGAGCGGATATGCTTCGTTTTCTTCACGAACTGCCATGATGATTTTGTGCGGCAAATAAAGTGTATTGATTTGTGCAGCCATATTTTCCGCATTTTTGCCAACTATGGCGATTTCTGCGTAAGGATATATTTGCGTTGTAAGTGCCTCTGCCCATCGCCCAAATGATGTCGGATAATTGATGGTGGCATATTGCATTTTATCGAGCATTTTATCTGCTGTTTCTGCGTAATCTTCTCGTCCCTGTATCAAGCTCAATCGCTTCAAATTGCTCACCATCGTCGAATTGCCCGAAGGCGTAGCATTATCGTAAATCTGTCTTTGACGTACAATGACATCTGTCTGATTTTCAGATGTGTAGTAAAATAATTGATGCGTTTTATCAAAGAACTTTTCTATCACAAAATCGGTCAATTGACCGGCTTTGTCGATGTATTTTGTATCAAATGTAATTTCGTAAGCATCCAGTAAAGCGGCAATTAGAAAAGCGTAATCATCTAAAAATGCTTCGTATTTCGCTATGCCGTTTTTATAGGTATGAAGAAGCGTTTGGCTGCCCTCCGCTTGTTGAAATTTTTTGAATATAAAAGCCAGATTGTCTTCTACAATTTGGCGATATTTTTCATTTTTAGTGGCTTCGTAAGCCTTTGCAAATCCGGTACACATTAGTGCATTCCAACTCAATAAAATCTTGTCATCGAGTCCGGGTTTGATACGTTTTTCGCGGTATTCGAAGAGTTTTTCGCGGAGCGTATTAAACTTAGTTTCTATTTGTACGAAATTTAAGCCATTTCGTTCCGTAAAGGTTTTGAGACTTATGGGGCGATTTAATATATTTTTTTCTTCCCAATTGCCTTTTTCAGTCACATCGTAAAATTGACAAAACAAATCTGCCTCATCACCGAGTACTACTTCAATCTCCGATTTATCCCATACAAAAAATTTGCCTTCTACGCCTTCTGAATCTGCATCTTGTGCGGCATAAAAACCGCCTTCTTCGCTCATCATTTCACGCTGAATGTAAGTCAGCGTTTCTTCTATTGTTGTTTTGTATAGTGGTTTTTGGGTCAGCTTGTAGGCATCAGCCAAAAGATATACCAAGAGTGCGTTATCGTACAACATTTTTTCAAAATGCGGTATTAGCCACGCCCTATCCGTTGTGTATCGCGCAAATCCACCGCCAATTTGGTCATAAATGCCACCGCGAATCATTTTACTGAGTGTAAGTTCGACATGCGCGAGGGCTTCGTGAGCGTTTGAGCCAGGCGTATTTTTTGTGTTGTGATAATATTTCAATAAAAAACCAAGTACCATCGTACCCGGAAATTTTGGCGCACCGCCAAAACCGCCTTCCAGCCCATCAAATCGCGTTCTCATTTGGTAAAAAATATCACGCATAAGGTCGAAGCCTTTAGGGCTTTTTTGATTAGTCGTTTGCTTTTGGGTGAATGTGGTATCCGACTTTTCGAGATGCTCCATTAGTCTGTTTGCTTGGTCTTCGATGGTGTCGCGTTTGTTGCGAAAAGCATCGGAAAGAGAGCGTAAGACTTCTATCCATGACGGGCGTTGGTACTTTGACACAGGAGGGAAGTAAGTCCCCCCATAAAACGGACGCGCATCTGGTGTTAAAAAACAGTTAAGAGGCCAGCCGCCTGCTCCTGTGAGTACTTGTACGGCGTCCATGTATATGGCGTCGATGTCGGGGCGTTCTTCGCGGTCTATTTTGATATTGACGAAGTGCTGGTTCATATATGCCGCGATTTCTTCGTTCTCAAATGACTCGCGTTCCATTACATGACACCAATGACAGGCGGAGTACCCAATGCTGACCAAAATTGGTTTGTTTTCTGCCTTCGCCAATTGCAGGGCTTCTTCGCCCCAAGGATACCAATCAACCGGATTGTGGGCGTGCTGGAGGAGGTAGGGACTGGATTCGTGGATGAGACGGTTTGACATAATAACGTGGAAGAATGTAAAATCCCGTCATTCGTCGGGACAAGTTATAAAATAACAAGTGTAAAATATAAAAGTTGTAGGACGTAAGCGGACGCAAGTTTTCTTTATATTTTTTGTGCGTATTTAGGAAATAAGTAATGAGACAAAAAAATCCCGACAACGTTGGCTGCCGGGATATAAAATTTATTGATAGTTATATGCATTCTTTTTTAGTAACGAGCAAATTTAAAAGTGGACACGTTTACTCAAGATTGAGTAAACGTGTCCACTTTTAAAAAATACAGTGAGTATTCGCGTCAAATTTGGTTCGTCTAAAGAAAAAATAACGACGCGAAGAATGTACATTTATTTAATTCCTGATACTAATAAGTTCCAAGGTCTAATTCAATCGCTTTTTCAAGCTGCATTAATTGGTTCTGCTGAAATAAGGATATTTTTAAATAATTTTATAATAAAAAATATTTATAATATAATTCATCTTTAATAATAAATAAATTACAAAATAATTTTAATTAATTAAAAAATGGCTATATTTCAGTGTAACCTTAATGAGAATTTGGATTTCGCTATTTCGATTTTTTGTTCGATTCTTGCAAATATAGTTCGATTGCCATTGTCATGGAAGGTGCTTCGGGAACTGGAGCTTGTATGTTGATAGCCAGTTCTTTGCTGACGACTGCTTCGCTGGTTAGTTTTCCATAAACGGCAATGCGCGTATCGTTTTGCTGGAATTTGGGGAAGTTTTCATAAAGTGATTCTATCCCAAGCGGGCTGTAAAAAACGAGCATATCATAGGTAATTTCACTCAAATCCGAGAGGTCACTCGCTACGGTGCGATACATAATGACTTCTTGAAAGTCAAATTCATTTTCAGTCAAAAATGCTACTTCTTTTTTGCTGCCCAAATTGGAACAGGGCAAGAGAAATTTTTCTTTTTTCTTGTGCTTTACCAATTGGTCTTTGAGGTCAATTATGGTACGCTTTCCGAAAAACACCTTGCGTTTGCGATACACAATGAATTTTTGCAGATATAATGCTACTGCTTCTGAAAGACAAAAATATTTGGTATCCGGCGACATTTTGATACGCGCTTCTTCACAGGTACGAAAGAAATGTTCTATTGAATTTCTTCCTGTAAAAATAACCGCAGAGTAGTCTGTTGGATTCACACGCTGTCGCCTAAATTCTTTAATGGGCACAGGTTCCACATGAATAAATTGACGAAAATCAATTTTTAAACCGTATTTATCTTCCAAATTGCGGTAAGATGAGCGTTTATTCTCCTCTGGTTGGGGTTGTGAAATGAGGATAGTTTTTACTCTTTTATACTTTCCGTTCTTTGTTTGAATCAAGCCTTATCTGTTTGGTTAGGAAAATTTGTTAATTCGTTGAATCGCCACTTTTTGACCTAAAACCCTTCATTAACAAGGTTCTATATATTCGCAAAATCGCGAATTATTTATCAAAAATTGGTATTAATTTTTTTAAAAGACATTAAGTAGACAAGCTCAACACCTTTACTAAAATCAATACAGGGGCAATTTCGACGGCGCAAAGGTACAAAAAAAAATGGAATTTATGCACAGTCAAAAATTTCCCACTTATCAAAAAACCTCTTATTGACCTATATAAGTACACTAATAAAATAAGACCTAAGCCACCAAATAGGGCAATTTTTTTGAAGGGATCGGGCGCGAAAGCTGCTACAACAATGAAAGGCAATAGTGCAATGCCTAAGACTTGATTGAATATCGCAATGATGTGATTATACATACTCAATTCTTTGTCGAAAGGCATTATCCAACCAATAATATGCAGCAAAGCGTGCTTTCCAAATATCACAACCGCCACAAATGCCATACAAATCAAGGCGGAATAAATGCTACTCGTCATTACAGGTACGCCAAAGTACCAACCCAAAAGGTATAGAAAAGACCCGACACTTATAGCGTACAATATATACGCGATAATGTACATGGTCGTGATGCGTGATTTCTGTGAGCGAAAATTGAAATTGAGTATGTTTTGGTTTGTAAATGAACGGAACGTGCGCTGTAAATCTGTGCTGTGCGCCGTGTTGAGTATCGCCATTAGTACGCCGAGTACCAATATGATGCCGCCCATCCAGATATTTGGAATGGGTTCCGAATCTTGTGTTTCTCGGATTTCGGGCGCAATAGGTGTGGTCGTGTTTTTCTCGAAATTGAATACATCAAATGGGTTATTATTTTCTGCTAATATGCTATCAAATAACATACTATCCGAAGTCGTTAGCATGGAATCTAATAGTGCTATCCGGTCTGGTAATTCAAAGGGATTGACCTCGCCCTGTTGTGCATTTACCATTTGGTAAAAAAACAGCAGCACGAATACGAAAATTATTTTTGAAATTTGACCGAACATATAAGCAGTATTGACGGCTTTAGCCATCAAGTGATTAAAATTTAAAGTTAGGGTAGACGAAAAAAATAACTGCTTCATTTGGGGGAGCTTATTTTCTTCGTCTTCCCTTAGTAGTAAGTATCAGGAACAAAAATAGCTTTTTTAAAACAAAAAATTCTAAATCCCAGACATCAAATTCCAATATTTTTATTTTTTGGAATTTGGTGTTTAGGTTTTGGAATTTACTTCCCTATTTATTGTTTC